>Ga0123355_10001970_pt1 | contig 28964 bp, 17 predicted proteins | sample TergutEmb28metaG_3_FD_89872 | JGI IMG/M metagenome (GOLD analysis project Ga0123355, IMG submission 89872) | Embiratermes neotenicus P1 segment gut microbial communities from Petit-Saut dam, French Guiana - Emb289 P1 | ecosystem: Host-associated > Arthropoda: Insects > Digestive system > Gut ... | reverse complement strand
ATTTTAGGCTCCTTCTGATGAGGAATTTGATCGAGGAAGCTGGATTGGTTGGAAGACCAAGTGTGGCTGTAACAAATGTTTTGCAACTCGAGAGTCGTCATAATAAACACTGGCCAGCGAAATCGTCAACACATCTCTGCTGCCGTGTGTGTTCTTCTCATGACCAAAGAAAGTGCACAGTGTATAAGTGCGCCAGATGTGACATGGGCCTTTGCATGGTACCTTATTTTGAGGAATATCACACAAAAGTAAATTTGTAAATCACCCTCGTTGTGAATAATGTGTTTCGTGATAAAACAGTGATCCAAGGTGCCACAGACCTTCTACAGCAACCAGAATTATATGAGTAATTAACTATTTACACTACATTTTATATAATGCAAGCGATTCACTGGCCTAAATTTACTATAAAAATAGGTGAACATTTTTTTCCAGATAATTCATAAGCAGACAGCAAAACTTTATTTCATTAAATTTGAAGGAAAAGTCTATGAGATATGCTTTTTTTCCTAAGAGTAAACGTTAAAATTTAAAATTCCCAGGAAAAAATTCCGGCAAGCAGCGTTGCTTGGGAGGATTTAATTCTGGCATCAAAGGGTTAACTAGCTTTGAATGTATGTACATACATGCATGCTTGAATAAAGGTAGAACTTCCATGTAAATTTAGCATTAACCGTCAGTAGTAAAAAGATTGGAGAAGTTATGAAAGACCTATAAGTATGAGGAGGTTAAATTCTGCCAAAAATATTTGGAGTTGTGTACATCATATTGTGAGGCAGGGTAGTACTTAATCCTGTGTAATGGGTGCACAAATGCTTGGTCACTGGGGCAGCTGGATTTTGTATGGTGGTGCCTAATGCTTTGTGCGTGATTATTGCAGTCTCTCTTTCTCTCCTTCCCCACATCCCCCCAACCTACAAGTATGTAAGTATGTGTGTGTGATGCGTGCAGTTCCCATGCACCAAGCAGAAGCACCAGATGACACTGAAGTTCAAAGATCACCTCAGAATTGTGTGTTCTTAGTATGGAACTTCTTCATGGCATCACCCTGGGCTCTAGAATTTGGAGATGGCTTCTGTATTTTAGGAAAATACATGGACCCCTGTTCTATGTATTTAATTTCTTGTATCTCTCCAAAATTCCATTTGCAGAGCTTAGATAAAATTGTTTCTGTGCCAACTCTTTTATAGGAGAAAAGAATTTGTTTGTTTGTTTTGTCCTGTTAATTAGAAATCCTGGCAAGAACAGTGCCTCTTTTTGAAGGTACTAGCTCATTATGTTCTGTCTCAAGCATAACATGAAGCAAACTCCATTTTTGATGATTTTGGATATGCTATTTGAAGTCGGTTTCAGTAACTTGTTTTAAGAATTATTCATTGTGGGGAATTTGTAATGTTAATTTTGGTGTGTATGAATAAATTCCAACTGGCAGAAGACCCAGGAAAAGAGGGAGAGAGAAACAAGCCTGGATAACTTATACCTTGCTGCTGCTGATTCTGGTGTAGCATTTTAAGTGCCCTTTCTTATTAACTTTTTGACGCCTAACGATGACTATAGTGGTTGTACCGCACTGCTAACCTCTAAATGTTGCATTTTGTATATTCAACAAATATAGGTACTGAATAATTTAAACACGGCATATACTCTTCGTTTCTTCCTCTTCAGAATGCAGTTTGTTTCATAAATCTAACATATTTGGTTCCTGTATTATTCACATTTAATATACAGGATGTGCTAAAATTAAAAAAATAATTCTGGCGCCAAAAGGTTAATGTAGGGTTCAAATAATTATTGCATGTGAAGAATTGAACAGTTGTTAAGAAATATCCACATTCATTTCAAGTTCAGTTTTTTGTTTGGCAGAAATATGGATTTTTTTTTTATTTCAACGTTAAAAACTAGGTATATGATTAATAAGGTGTTACTGAATTCTTTGATCTTTCTTCAGATGCATATATTTTACTGAATCTTGCATGTTTCTGGTGATAATCATAAACATGTACACTCTTAATCAGCGGTGCTTCTCTTTCAGTTCTGGGAATGGTGTAACAAACAGGGCTACATAATATGGGCATTGGATTGCCTTTTCATTGTGGTTTATTAACATGCTTAAATATTCACATTTCTGTGCCTTAACTGCTTTAAGCACAGGATTTATTGAACAGTGCAGTAGCAGTTGCAGTTTTAGTTGTAACATGATGTATAGTGGAGAGAGTCTGTTGGTAGGATTTTGTGGAAACTGTGATGAACACTTAGATGTGTTAAAGTAGGTTATGTCTTGACCAATGAATTGTTTATTGTTTCAGTTAAATTCTAATGGTAAATTGTTCATTTTAATACCTCGCTGAATTGTAGTGTAGAATCACGTCTGACATCTGGTATTCACACTATTACATACATCCCTCACTTTACAGATGTAATTTGTGCATGAAAAGTGTCTGTAGGGCAAAAATCAGTAAAGCAAAATGTGTAGCAGCACAAATGCAAGTGTAGCGGCTCATTTGCTGGTCTGACCTGCTTGACAACTTCGTAAAAGTGAACAAGTAGTCCGAGCATTGGTCATTACAGCAAATGTCTATAAGGTGAAGGGTGAGCATACTTAATGTTGGTTTTTGGTTTATTGGTGAGATGGCAATATAGAAATTTGTAAGTTATGTAAATTATGAAATGTAATTTCTTCACAGGACATAGGTCATTGGTCCCTCCCCCCATTACTCAGTAATCAGGGTGCCCCATAGGTGTTAGTGATGTTATTCCAAGCTCAAATACTGCCTGCTGTCAAAAGAATGAAATCCAGTCCGAAAGAACCCACAACGAATTTTAGTATTCTGTATGTTTGTGGAGACCACCCTGACCCCATGGTCCCCCACCCCCTGTTCTTGGGTTCTGTTGGGGCCTTGTCTCTGCCATTGGTTATATATTTATTAATATGTAACGGAAAGTGTTCTGCCAACTTCTAGAATGCTGTGTCAGGAATAACCTATTCTGTTCCTTAAAGAATTTCACATTTTTGCCACTTCAACAGATACTGCATCTGTGCTGTATGTGTGTAATTAATGTACTAAAACCGTGCTATATTTTGTGAAAGTATGGAGGAAAAAAATAACAAGAGCATATTTGTTATGGTTTTATCAGATCAGGTGTATTTTTATTGTACTGTTTGAAGACAGCAGAAATTTTGTGAAATTGTTTCTCTATTCATTCTGATCATACCCTTCATTTTTACTCCTCTCCTGTCATGGTATTGGTCGGCTCTGAAGAATACTGGCCTCTGAAATGATGTCATGTGGTCCAATAGAAATGTGTACAACATTTTAGTCACAAAATCTGAAGAGAAAGAGCCATGTGAGTGACCAACTCTTAGGTGTGGATGGGAGGGTGTTCTTGCAGTGCATGCTAAACAAATATAATGTGAAAGTGTGGGCTGCGTTCATCGGGTTCAGGATAGGATTCAGTGGTTGTCTGTTGTGTATGCAACAGTGACTCTTTGGGTTCCGCAGAAATGGGGAAATTTCTTCACTGGTAGGTGGTTTTGCAAGAAAGACTGGTGCCTTTTGTTTGTTTGTTTGTTTGTTTGTTTGTTTGTTTGTCAGTTTTAGTTAATTAGATGACAGCATATTTACCATGTTGATAATATACTATTTTGAAATCAGTGTTGTCTAGACATAATATCTAACATTTGAGTATATTTTTGGAAATTAGCTTTCATAACTGTACCAACTTCAAAATTTTCTAATCTTGATTTTGATATTCATTTTATGTATTATTACTTAAGGTAAGGCAATTGCTCACAGATTGCAGTGACTGGTGAGTAAGATTGCCATTTATTGTTGTCTGTTATTGTAAATGTAAATTTTAGTATCTTTTAAGTTCCTGTACGTTTTAGTAGTTGCTTTTGTTAATGTCTCATGCAGTGAGAGGTATTTCTTGTTTTTGAAAATTAGTATCTCTTTTACAGACGTCTGGACAGTTCATGTGTAAAATAAAGGACGTGTCAAACAAACCCAGCTGCCGTGTGGTAAGTTACGTTACTGATTTTTATGCATGACCTATTGTAATTTCATGTGAGTAAATTGCTGAGGCATAATGTTTTGTTATACATGAAAGTTCATATTTTCTTATAGGCTTGTACTCGGTCTTTCACAGATCAGTCATGTAAATGTTTAGCAGTATATTTTGTAATTTAAAATACACTGCGGTATGTGCTTTTGATGTTGAAACACTAGGGCCTTTGAAAAGGGCAGAGGTTTTCATAGTATGTTTTGTGAGATTCATTCTGGTATTCCATGGAGCAAGTGGGACTAAAACAGAATGTGAAACAAGTTCAGTAAACAATACATCAACAAGCAGTGCCCTAAAGAAAGTCTCATTGTTGTGTCCCTGAGCATGGCAGGTGTAACTGTATCTTCCATGAATTTAGATTCCAGTTTACCCATGCCATTCAGCTTCCATAATTTCATAGAAGAGTCTCAAAGGTACTGACCTCCTTCAAAGCAGGCTTTGAACCCGCCGAATATATGTCTTGACATATGACAGACTTCTTTTCTTGAATTATTAGCAGTTTCCCTTTGAATACTGTCTTTCACTTTTGCAAAGAATGTGAATTGTTCACATGAACTTCAGTTTTTCTTCAGAAAACACAGGATCTCTGATTTTGCATTTACTCCCTGTACACCAGGCTCCAGCTTATGGTCATGGACAGGACCAACATGCACTGCATGGGGATTTTTGTAACACCAATATCTGCAGTATCTGTTAACCTGGCCATTTCCAGTTCCAATTGATGTAAACTGTGATACCTTACAAAAGTATGGGAACTAAACACTGTTTGGTGCGAAACAGGAGTGTAGCTGGGGGGGGGAGTGGTGTGTCCATCCAGGGCAGTAGATCAGGTAAAAAAAAAGTAACATTTTAAATGAAAAATTGGATTTTCTGTTCTCAACAGATCTTAAATTATTTATCCCACTAGAAGGAAATACAGTAAATATTTAAAGTTTATAATTTCTCTTAGAGGTGGCCATTGTTACACTCACCTCAGGTTCTAAAAGACCTAGCACTGCCACTGGTGCCAAACATTATACATGTGTAAGGTGCAGTGTGAGGGCGTTATATAATTGTATCGCCTTTTATGTGGGTGCCATTGAAATTCCAGTCTTCTGCAGATCATTGTGGGCATTAACTTCTGATACCAAAGGGTTAATATGACTTCTTTAAGTCTTGGTTTGCTATATTGTGGATGGAAAATTATAAAATGGTCAAAGTTGTTTTATTAAACTTCAGATATGCCATCACTTTTTTTTTTTTGTTCCCCATATGGTTCACATAGAAACAGTATTTTGTCTTACTGAATGTCTGGTGATCAGGAGATGGGAATTGCACATGGTGTCAACAACTGTTTGCAGGAGGCTGTATGGATAAAACATTGCACCTTCACATTATTGACGGTCCATGCTTAGAACTTGATACAGAATTTGTGTTTTTCTGATTCAAGCACCCACACGTCAGCTCAAGAGTTTGTCTGTGTGTCCTTATGTACATGGAATTATCTAGACATTTAGAATACTGTATTTTGAGAAGTAGGTAAAATGTATGTACCAAAATAGTACAGTATTTTCTTTGGTGTTTATGCCTGGGATTTTTAATGGGGGGGGAGGTGGCCTTTTACTTGACTACAGTGTAGTGTGTGTGCTTTCTCCATGAATTTATAATATGTAAGTTTATTGACTAGTCTTCAAAGTATCATATTTACCAGAATGCAGTATGACTAATCTGAGATGATCCCCCAGATAAAACACATTTGCAAAGGGAAAATATATGTATGTATCCAAATCTGACACCCCAGAAATGAAACTTCTGGTAAGAAAAATATGTAGCTATTAATTACGTACAATTAATACACAAAACTTGTCAGATACTATCTACCTTTACCAATCAGTGTCACTGTGTTCATCTTCACAGTCATTCCCACCCCTTCACTGCCATTCCACAAATCATCATCAGTCTCATATACTGTATTGGATATACAACACTTCTGAAAAGCCTTTACACTCCTGGTGGGATGTGTTGCCATTTAGTTATGATCTACATTGACTAAATAATGCATTTATATTTCTTGGTTTGTAAACACCTATTTGAACCCCTAAAGAAGATTCACAGTTTTCTCCACGGATGGCTTTCGTGGTTTTAAGAATGTTAAATACATGTGTTTTTGTGTTGTGTCTGTAGTCTGATCAGTCTCTGTTCATGGCTATTCTTGTGGTTTTTAATTTGTGGTTTGGTCCAAGTTTTATTTTAGAGTCTTGTAGTTAATTCTTAATTTTTCAGTAGCCATTTTTCTGTTACTTCGCTTGGACAAGATCTGTTCTTGGATGCATATCTTAAAAAGTTGTGGTGCCAAATGATTGAGAATAATTGGATCTAAAGGGTCCTCTAGGTTAGGCATTTCTTTTCCTGAAAATGGAAATGGAGCCAGGAGCCAGCTACCAAAACATGGAGTTCCTTAAAGAATTATGTGGTGGATGAAGTCCCAAACAAGACCAGTTAACATCAGTCATGCTGTGTTCTCTCTTGTTTACACATGATGATTTGGTGGTGCAGGCCTTGGTTTGGCTCCGCAGGTTGAGAGCAATCCGGTTTGGTGTGGTCATGGTTTGGTGCTTCATATGCATGTTTTAGATGACCTCACATATTTATGCACCCAATTTAGGGGAAAATCCTCATCTTGTATTTGAGGAAATATGGTATGTGGTGCTGTTCAGTAATGCAGACAGGGTTTTGTTTAAATTTGTTACGTGACAGTTTGTTATTTTACAGGTGAATGATACATTAAAGTGCACCATACATAATATTACCACTGGATTTTATTGTTTGATGGTAAGTTGGTCTTCTATATGTGTGTGTGTGCGGGCGTGCGCGTGTGCATGTTTGTATGTGTTATAACTTGGTTATAATATATGGTAACAGTGATTTTACCTTATTGTGTGCTGATAAGTTGTATAATGGTTGTACCTTTTATTTTATGCTGGTAAGTCAGTTATAATACATGGTAACCATGATTGTGCCTTATTGTTTGTTGGTAAGTTGTTTATACTCATGTTACCTCCTGTAGTGTTATTGCAGAAAATCCATGTCTTTGTTCACAGGTGGAAATTGATGATGATCGATGTGAAATGGATACAGTTTGGAATAACAAGTCTTATTGTACATACAACAGCGGGATCAGTAAGTCTAGTATTTATACAGGATCTTGAATGTGGGGTGTCAGGCGTATGAATGGGAAGTACAAAAATCCTTCAAAAGAAAGCAAATAGTGTGCATGATTCTATGCAGTAGCCATTGAATGACATAGTATTATACGGGTAGATTGTATAGTTCGACTTTGACTCTCTTGTTTACCTGATACTTCAAAAATAAGTTTGTTCCCGTTCACTTCTACTTGCCTTCATGAACTTGAAAGCATTGAAAAAGGAAACTTGAGAGAAGCAGTGTAGATGTAATGTAAAATTTTGGTACATTTGTTTAATTATTTCTATGGAAATGCAACAGTTCATTCTCTTTGGTATGGTTGTTGTGGTACAGAATACATGTTTTGTGTTACTTATACTTCCTTGGCTATCGTAATAGACCAGTATCTTTTGGTTTGAAGTGATCGGTTGTTTGGAGATTTTATGCTGCTGGCAACTTAGGTCTTGGACTGTCTGATGCTTTCATTAGAAAGAACACTCAGTGTTTTTTCTTTCTGTTGGAAGCATGTGGTTTTCTCTAAGGTACAGAGCTGGTATTTATAAACAAGATAAGCATTGTCAGCAGTGTAATCAGTACTGAGAATGTTGAAATTGAAATGTAGCAGTACATTCCATTTGCATTGTTGTGGTAAATTTTGTGCTCACCAGTGTATGATGATTATGCACTAGGTTTTGCCATAAGTTCTGTTACGAGTACTATTTGACCTAGAAGGAAAATTAAACAAAACATCCACTTTTTGAGCCAAGTAATTTATTTGTAATAGTTTTGGGCTTTCATTTACAATAATGTCACTCAAAATAGCCGCCCTATGCCTCGACACAAGCCTTGAGACCCTCTGGCCACTCTGCTGTCACCGCACTCTCCGTCTCCAGGGGGGATCTCTGTCACTGCCTTCACAAGGGATCTCCTCAGGCTCTTCAGGCTGTTGAGACGCTCTCACTACACCGTAATCCTCCAAAACAGCCCACAGTTTATTGTCCAGGGTTTTGAGGTCTGCACTCCCCGAAAGCCAATTCTCAGCGCCGATGAGGCCAGAAGGCTCCTCCGCAGCCACTCCTGAGTTGTCTTGGCCTTTTGAGCAGGTCCTGCTGGAAGACCCATTCCTGACCACTGAAGAAGGTCATGTTAAGATGTTTCACAACTCCTTGTAGCACATCCTCTTGATACACCCAGACACCAGTTTCACCCCTTGCAAAAATGAAGACGATGTAACAGAACTTATGGCAAGACCTATTGTTGCTGGCGACAATAAAACGCGTAGCTTTCATATATAGTGCCCGATATTTTTGTCAGATTTTAAGCAAATTATGATCAAATCAAGAAGAATGGGAGGCATGGGACGTGTTGCATGTATGGGGGAGAGGAGAGTTGCCTACAAAACTTTGGTGGGGGATCATGAGGCATGAAGGCTACTTGGAGGACTTAAGCACAGATGGGAGAATGGTAGTAAAATGGCTCTTAAATAGGAAGGGGTGGCTTGAACTGGATTGATCTGGCTGAGGACAGGGACATGTTGCAGGCTGTTGTGAACATTGAAATTAACGTTTGCGTTCCATAAAGTGTGGGGAATTTTGTGAATAGCTGAGGAACTGTTAGCTTCTGAGTGAGGACTCTGATAATGGAGTTAGCTAACTAGTTAATTACTTTAACCAAATTTGGGATTTCCTCAACAGATTTTAATAAAAGTGTCCAATGCCAAAGTTCACTAAAATCCATCCACTGGGAGCCAAACTGATACATGCAGACGGATGGACATGACAGCGATAATAGTTGCTTTTGGTGTCACATGTGAATGTGCTTAAAAAGTGAAAGGTCAGAATTAGGTCATGTGTGTGGCCTTCCCATTCGGCCACAAACTAAATATGAACTCTATTATATGAAGTATGTTTGAAGTCTCTTAACTGTTTTTAATAATATTCTGGAATAATACTAACTTAAAATTTTTACCCACATTCCCTGAACAAGTGGAAGTGGTCATTGAATATGATTTATTTACATTATGGCTGCTCCTCCCTGTGTAATAACTTCAGAATATAGAAGTAAAATATGGAAATTATGACACACTGTTTTTGAGATTTTGATTTCCAAGTATAGTTGAGATTGTATGTAAGGGAGTAAATCATACCATAACAGAGATATTCATTCATATACAGCATTGGAGAATTTAAATTTTGACCATTTTTAATTTGGTACTGTTAAAGGGTAATAACTATCCAAGTTCACAACTCTAATTTAGTTGTCCCTTCAAAATTACAAAAAAAGTCTTTTGTGTTTTTTTCTTTTCTTTTATTGATGTAGTTAACAATTGAGTATAAAATATGTGCAAAAAGTAAAAAAAAAAATCGCATTTTGTTGCTAAAACAATTCATTCAAAAGCTTTTTTTTTAAATGGGGCATCAGTTTTAAATGCTAGTTCTGCTTTGATATTTTGAATGTAGTGTTTACAGATTTCATGTCCATAAGCATTAAAATTATAAAAAATTTCATAATCCCATAACACATACACGTGTAACATTTATTGCAGTGTTTCTCAAACATATCACCAATTAAAGAAATTTATCATTTGTTAAAAAAAAATTTATTTACTTGCACAATAAGTAAACTTCTTAGTAGCCATTACAGAAATGTATCCATGGATTCCCCGGGAACTGTTGATTGGGACCAACTTATTTATTATTTAATTATGTTTATTAGAAATGTTTATTGCAACACCATTTTTATCACGAATGTTCATAAATAAGCAACACACTTTAACAGAAAAAAAAAGAGGGAAAACCGACAGTGAAAGATACTACATTTATAACAAACACATCAGTCAGAACCATTATAAATAGCAAATTTTAAAAGGAAAAGCTGTACATAATTTAATAGAGAAATGAGATTGTAAGGCAAAGTAGAACATAATTATATATTAGAAACATTGCTTGTAGGGAATTGAGACCTAATTCCAAATTTTACACTTTTTTTTTTTTTAATTTGTACCATTGCAGAATTCTTTCACATTTTTCTGTTTTCCCAAATTTAGCCTGATGATGACCAGTTGAAACACTTTGCTAGAAGAATGTGACAAGTTGTTTGTTAATGAAGGGTTGTGTTTGATGGCGTGCAAGTACTATGGAGTAATACAGATAGCACAGTGGGATGACAGACATCAAAATTATCCACCTTGGTGAGATGTGGGACAAAAAAGGGTCATTATTTATTAAGTAGTTTAAACAATACTTACTGCTAAAACTGTGTTTTTTGTGGTTGGTAAGTAAATATGTATGTTTACTGTTTCAGTTGAAGTAAAGCCAGCTTTACCACAAGATGTTGGAACATTACCACCAGAACAATCACCAGCTGCCTCTGATGTCATACTGGTGGTTGCAGTGTTAGCTGTTGTAATGGTGTGCCTTTGTGCGCTTGTATTGATCTACAGGAGGAGGAAAAGGCCAAGTTTAGGTTCTGGTGCGTGTTCTTATTTGAAGTATAGTTTTGTAGAAGTAGCCATTTTATATTCTTTTAAGGTAGAAGAGAAGCATGGTGATGATCTTGTGAAGATCGGTTCAGAGAATTGAGTTGTAAGGTAAGATACAATTATTTGCCATGTTGCACTAGTAAGAAACATTTTTCTTAAATTCTACATTTATAAACCATTGTTCATTGTCAGTTACACACTGACTACAAATACCATATTAACCCTTTGACGCCTAACGGCCCCTGTAGTGGTCATACCGCACTTCTAACCTCTAAACGTTGCATTTTATATATTTATTCAACAAATATAGGTACTGAATATTTTGAACGTGGTATATACTCTCCATTTTTTTTCTCTTCAAAATGCAGTTTGTTTCATAATTCTAACGTATTTGGTTCCTGTTTTATTCATGTTTTATATACAGGAAGTGCTAAAATTTAAAAAAATAATTCCGGCACCAAAAGGTTAATGTCATATAAGAAACAGTTTTAGGAATTCTGGATTTATAGTGATACTTATGGGCTGGATGAATGAGGAATAGTGTTTGATTCCTGGCTGGGGTAAGGTATATTTTCTTCTCACCAAAATCTTAAAACTGGCTTTGTAGTCCATATGGCTTCCTAGTCATTGGATGCTGGGGGTTCTTTCCCTAGGGTAAAGTGACCAGGATGTGAGGATGAACTCTGACCTCCATCTAATGATGAGGGTAAGAATGGATGGAGCTATGCCTCCACTCCCACATTTGACTGTGGTGTGAACAGAGGGATAGCAATATCTTTATGGTTTACTTTCTTTTACCATGTTAAATATCAGTTATTTCTTTTTAGTTGAAATTCCAAAAGTTGAGTAGGTCGGTGAAACATCTGTTTGCTAAATATGACATCGTCCATTTTAGCCTTATTCCTTCATTTCACTTGCTGAGAAATCCCAGCTTTTCCTCTCTACCACCATTGTAAGTTAGCCATCTGTCTAATACCATGGGTGTAGTGGCTCTCATGACATTGTGTTTTAATCACTTTACAGTGCCTTAGCTGTATAAGAGTGGGTTTCAGATTCTTTGTATGAACAGTTGTGTCAGCTTCCATTTACATTAGCACAGCTCATATAAGTTGAGTCAGGAAGGAATTTGCCTTTTGCACACCCATTTGTACTGACAGTACTTCCCATGTTGGAATTACAGCCTATAGAAGTACTGGTAGTCCGCTGTAGTGGGTGTGGGTCACATCGAATATCTGTCATTGTACCCCGTGGTTCAAGAAACATTGCCTGGTTTCCAGATTTTGCAGTTGTTATGACAGTTCCTTGCTTTACACAGAAGTGTTACTGGATCTGCTGTATGTGTACATTGATAATAGAATACTGGGAATGCTTTAAAATAGATAGACACAAGAAGAACATCAAATATATTGTGTTCCCCACTGTGGATCTCTACAGGCTGTCACTTTAACTCTGTAACCATTAGCTGGCTTTGCTTGAATATTACCCACGTTGTAGTGTGTTGTGTATACGTCACTGTGGTAGTAGTTGTGGAAGTCTGTGGATGATGTTTATCTTAAAGTTGTATTTTTATGATAAAGTAATTTAAAGTAATTATGAGTTATTGCATTATATATTTTAATGCTAACCTCTTGCCACATGAAGTGTTTTTATATCCTAAACATGTATGTTGGCAAGAAGCTCTGAGAAGGGTTTCTCTTTTGGAATAGATATGTTATTGTGTCCTGTAATTAGATATTTAGTAGTAGGTACACTTCTGATGTGTGATCTTGACTGAGCGATGTCATGTGTTATATATTTTGGCATACATGGCAGTTGCAGTGAGTGCAAACACAACTTGGTGTAACCGTGAAAGCTGGAATGACAAGTTACATATAGGTTGCAAAAACTGAAAACAAAAATGCACATTTCTTATGGAGGTACTACGATGGTATGTTTGAGTGTGTCCTCTGCATTTAGATTGCAGGTAGTAAATACATCTGTACAAGATAAAATGAACAGGGTTATTTTACTGTGCAACCATCAGGAGCTCGTACAACTCCCGAAACATGTAGAGTTGCCTACAGAAAAGTAATAAACTGAATAAGTCGCATCTTGTTGGACAGTTATTAAATTTGATTCACGATGCACGGACCCATGTATGTGTTAAGCTCAAAGATCGAAAACACTCATTGAGCAGAAAAAATGACTACAACGCTTTGTGGCATTAGTGAAACAACCACAACACGAAATTTTGTTTTGTGGCTGTTTTTAAACAAACACAACGTGTTGTGGCATGTGAAGATATGCCATGATGCGAAAGTCATGTTGTGGCTGTTAAAGAAAATGACCCCAGCGAGTTCGGACTTCATGAAAATACCACAAACCGTCAAGGAAGTGGCCTATCAGCTAATGGAGAGATGTTTGAAACATGCTGGTTGTGTGGATGTCCGACAACAACACGAAAACCTTGTATGGAGGACTATGGTTTATCCAAAGCAAGAAAAACCGAGCTCTGCATTCAGGCATCAAGACAAACCCGTATGAGGCTATGTTTAGAACGGCGCAGAGGATCGGACTTGGGGATTCTCAGCTCACTGAAGACATGTACTCTTCAATAGAAACTGAAGAACTGGAACAGCTCTTTAATGCAGGAATGAGGTCGAAACAAGGAAGACAAGGAAAAGGTCAACCAACAGGATAGAAAAGATGAAGATGAAAATCAAACCAATGACACTTCAGAGGAAACAGTAGTGAAGAAAGACAACAAAAATTTTACTGTGTGGTTGTGAGAAGGAGTCATCAGGCGCTCACAAGTGTTCATTGTGTGACCAGTTTGTTGATGCTGTTGGTGGAAGTTAATAGTGAAGACAGTGAGGGTTTTGGACTGAAAGTCATTTGCAACCTATGTGCAAGGAAGAATCGAATCAGCATTGAGCGAGAAGGTGCAAAATCTGGTCAGGAACAACAAGCTCAAAAAATGGTTTCTCTCTCCAACTCAAGACTTCCAGCGTTGATTTTGGGACAAATGTTGTGGTTGGGGTACCTGACCTTGATGAAGGATGTCTAGCCCCCAGAAATGTCCTAGCAGTCATCGTTGATGTCAACTCTTCTGGGCTTTATCTGTTGGGTATGAAGGAAGGCCTACTTGAGCGGCTGTATGCTCGCAATGAATTCACAACTGCCGACAACAACTTCATTGAGGCCCATAATGTGCCCTCAAGTTCACTATCTCTTTGGTCAGCCTCAATGATAACGTCTGGAAGTAAGCAGGGATCTGTAAGCTGCCATTGTAAGAGGTACTTCATCGATAAAAAGTGCAAATGTCATTCAAAAAATATGAAGTGTAATTCTAAGTGTCATTCTAACAGCTCCCGCAAAATTAAATGAGCTTCGCCATTGTTCTTCATTAGGCCTATGTTACATGTATTTTTTATCAATAAATTACTAAACTTATAAACAGTTCATTTAAAAGACATTTCGAGTTGTGGCTGTTTCTCTCATGCCACAACGCGTTATGGTTGTTTAAAAACAGCCACAACATGCAATTTCACATTGTGGCTGTTCCTGTAATGCCACAACACGTTGTGGTCTTTTTTTTCCGCTCATTGAGCGTTTTCGATCTTTGAGCGTAACATATATAAAATTTAGTGTGTGTTCTTTGGTCTTAAATACTGAGCATATTGTAACATTGTTGTAATGTGATGTATTTATGCACAGTTATTATATGATACACTTTTGATATGTTACATAAATTAAGCTCATAGTAAAAGCCCTATTATTAACTTGTGTACAGAAATTCGCTGTGTGATCCCAGACTTTTGAGGTACGTTGTATTTAAGTATAGGTAATCCTAGTGAGTAGCTAATTAATGATGGGTAATTTGTATAACATATAGACTGTTGATTACTCATCATTAATTAAAGTTTAATTACTGTAGCTCCTAAAAATTGTTAGGTAGTTCTATCAATAATTGAAAGTTAAGTTAGCCCGGAGGTCATATGTGCAACATTGTAGGTCAGGCGTGCAGTGTTGGTAATAATGCTGGATGCGGTATGTGTTAATAGGCATATGTATGGTTTGTACATTGGTGTCTGCAACCTGAGTTAGAGTATGGGCATAGTTCATGTGTGGTGTGGTAAATTTTGTTTTCAGTGTTTTATTATTTATGTCATTGTAGTTTGTACTAGTTGTGTTAATCTGTGCAGTCAGTTATTATTTCTGTGCCAGTTCTTACTTCATCTTTACAGTTGCTTCAACTTGAAACATGACTTAATTATTTTATTAACTAACATGTTTCTGTAGTTAAATGTTTTGTGTATAGGACATTTTATAACCAGGCATAAAAATGTAAACTACGAATTTGTGAAAACTTCAGGAGGTAGAAAGTTTCACAACATTGATTTCTTATGCAGGTACCATTGTTTTAACAATAAATATGAATATATTACTGAGTAGTAACTGTTGGGTTTCTGTACTTGTTAACCCTTTAACGCCGAACGGCCACTAAAGTGGCTGCGCAGTGGGCCCTTTAAATAGCCGAACGGCAACTAAAGTGACCGCGCATTGAGCCCTTTAAATAGCCGAACGGCCACTAAATTACAGTGTCAAAGGGTTAATCATAAGTGCTGTTGACATTAATGGAACAGTGCTTCAGAATACTTTTCTGCAGGTATAAATTTAAGCTCCAACATTCCCTTTGTTCATGTTGGTGTTGGTACTATATTTTAATGATAAGATTGTTAGCTGTAATGATGGTATGTCAGCTGCATGGAATATTTAATGTTAAGTTAGCTGTAAAGGTGGTGATAATAGGTGGGTAGAGAGGGATTTTTGAACACTGTGTTCAAAAATAGGTGGTCTAGGGGTAGCGTGCTGGCCTTTAGTACCCAAGTTTGCGGGTTCAAACCCGGCCGAAGCCGTCGGATTTTTACGGTGAAAAAATCCTCAGCATGCCTTCCTTCGGAGGGGAAGTAAAGCCGTCGGTCCCATGTCGTAGATTTGCGGCATGTAAAAGATCCCTAAATTTACGTGGAAGTTGGAATTTAGGCAAAATTACTACTGGACATCTTTCTCGCCCACAGTTCCACCTTTCGCTGCTAGGATCTCTCACGTCATTGCGGACGGAGGCACCTGGCAGCTAAAGTGGGAACGTCTAAAGGCGGGGGAAAGCAATGGCAAACTACCCCCAAGAGAACTTGCCCAGGATGCAGTGTGCCAGAGCCATACCAGTCACATGACTGGACTCTGGTTCCTGCCAAGCCCGGCCTTCAAGGCTGAATACTAATGAATGAAGTGTTGCCAGTGTGACGGTACATCTGAGCAACATGCCATTGAGACTAAGGTGAACCAGTAAAGATTTTGTTTAGGAGAGGAGCTAAGATCAGAAGTGTTTGATTCATTATTGCTGATTTAACCTGTTTAGTGAGCAGGATTGCTTCTTTGGTGTTCCATGTTTACATTTATTATTGTGAGGTGAAAGGACAAGATTGAAGAACATCAAACTGACTTAACAGAATGATGTCTGTACTGCTGTTTCGTAAATGTTTCTGGTTGGCAGAAGAAAAAAGAGTAATTAAGGGATGAAGAAGTAATGTATAGTTGATGCAGGAAGTTCAGAGAACACGTACTCAGCTGTCTGTAGTGCCGAAAATGGCTTGAATTGAAAGTCCTTTGGTCATTCTGCACTGCTTTGGTTAGATATGGAAGGTTGTCATGTAACTTCACTTCAGCTTTTAACCAACAAATGCACCTATATAACTTTCACTTAAAACACTTTAAACACTTAAAACCACTCCAACATGTTTCGATCTTTTCAGATCATCATCAGGGAGTTTCGTTGTCCCTTGCTAAAATTATTACATATTCACGATTTAGTTTGTTTTTGTAAACAAGTTGTGGCAGCGTATCATGTTGTGTAGTAATCTGTTGTAGAGAGTGTATTTGGCTAGGTGTGTGTCGTATGCTACTACGTATGTAATAACTTTAGCAAGGCACAACGAAACTCCCTGATGATGATCTGAAAAGATAAAAACATGTCGGAGTGGTTTTAAGTGTTTTAAAGTGTTTTAAGTGAAAGTTATATAGGTGCATTTGTTGGTTAATAGTTGAAGAATACGAAATGCACGGTGCAACGATGAGATTCATAGTTGTGATGTAACATTTGCTTTGAGAGCTGCTTGGAAGCAAACTTGGAATTGCAGAGCCATCAAAATAAACAGAGTATGGTCAGTAAGTATGTGCAGTGATACTGGAATTTCTCAGACATCCTCTGCACATCCAGCCATACCTTATATGCAACCATGGCTGTTGTAACCTTAATAATGACTTTTGTGATGGGAGGCTGCTCTGTTGGTTGATAGTAGTCTTGTATGTTGTGCGGCCAGGAAATGTCAGCCACCATTTTAAGCGTGTTAAGCTTCCTTCTCATCTACAAGATAGCAGCAGTCACATTGTTGAAGAGTATGACTGCTACAGGATACATATATTGATATTTCTCTATTTTGAGAGGTAATGAATGTTGTTTCATAACTTAACCACACAGCTTGACACTTAGAGGCTTAACTAGTATCTTATTGACAGCTCTCTCATTTATATTTTTTATGAAGGCCACAGGAAGGAAAAGTAGTTGAGATTATGATGTAAGTGTATGTGACATTTAGTTTAAGCAGTCTCATCTAAAGTACTTTTTTTACAGTAACTTATTTTCCTCTCCTTCCTCTTCCCCTAAGAATATGCTAAGAGAATGATTTTAATGCTATGGTTGAGAGTTTCAGCATACATCCTGGTTTTGTACTCATTTTATGTTGCAACTTAGCATAAATTTTACTTTACTTCATCATAGGTTGACTTTATGTCCTGATACGTTAATGTATTGTGTAGTGCATTATGTTGAAATCAAAATAAGGTGGAAATGTAATATATTATGAGTAGTAAAACAGAAATCAAATTAAAACAGTTTCTCTTGTTGTGACTGGAATATTCGTAGAATTGTATGTAGACAGCAGTTACGGTCATTGCACTGGAAGGATATCCAATGGAACGTTACAATCAGATGTGTGCAGGCTGTGCTGCTGAAGATTCAAGTCATCTGGGCTGTTACACCATGTTGACCAGCAAATAGTTAACCATTGTTTCAAAGAAGTGTAGTGCCTTCATCTTTAGGGTCAAGCAGTCCAAGACTGGGATGCTGTTGATGACACTGTGGTCCTTTGGAACTTCAGGAACTATCGGCCAGCAGGACGTAGCACCTGAGAACACCTGAGTTTCTACTTTGTACATTGTTTTTTTTTCCCCCTCTCTATTTGCAAGGTAATGGCAGAGGTAGAGTTGCCTTCGTTTAAGAAGATTTGTATTGCATAATTAGCATTTGGACTGTCAAAGGCACTTTAAAGTTTTTTTGGGGGAGGGGCAGTTTTCTATACCTTGCATTTGTTTCTGGACCTTGTCTGTCTGGATTTAGATGCTCAGATATGGAATTGTGTCATGGATAGGGTTCCCTCCCCTCGCCTCCCCATCTTTGAAAGAAGAGATGGTGTGAAGACAAGGAAATCAGTTGGAGACTTGTATTGCCCTTGCATTATACTCAGGAGCAGTGCCCTTTATCAGTACCAGATGACAGCACTTAATGTGTCTTTTAGCACACTGTTGTGTTGTAAACTGAAGGTTATTCTGCATGGAACACTCACAGGAAGAGAGAGCAACTGTACTGGAGCAGTGTGCAGAGGGAAGTATTACGGTAATTCCATGCCAAAAGCTGTTCTATTGAAAGCTGATTTACTATTAAATTGGTTCTCGAATGCAAGCAGTCAAGTCTAGGTTAATAAATGCTGTTGATATCCTGGTTTATTTATTATGTAATTGCCTTTGTGTACCAGCATTCAAATCAAGCCATCTTGTGTATACCACACATAGGTAAGCAAGTCTGTTCACACCATTCTGTAATGACCCTGTTGAAAGGTGATTTCCCAGAACACAGCATAAGTGGTCAGTGTGGTGTTACTCCAGTGATAGTCATGAATTGAAAATAAACTGTGAGGAGGATTTTTCATTCCACTTAAATTTACTGATATCACAGAATTGGTTCTGTGTTTGTAATTCAGCATTCCTTATGCATCCTGATCCTCATATGTATCTTGTAAGGATGAATTGCCCTCGTAGAATAATAGCAGTAGTGATTCTGTTGTATTTTCATAGTGTCTAACCTCACAGAAAGACCTGTGTGAGAATGAAAATGGTACTCTTTGGATGACTGCCACAGTGAGAATTGTGCAGTATTGAAACAAGATTTCAGATTCAATAACCTTCTCATATAAAAAGTTTATGAAAACTACTAACACATTTTTGGATCATGTTGATGCACTGGCTGTTGAGTGTTACAGTGATGACTCATGTATATACAGAGAGTTGCAGGAGGAGCTTGCTGTACTTTGGGAGTATATTCCCTGGGTTAATTTAAATTTATATAATCAAACATACCTATATCTGAAGTTCAGCAATTGTGGAGAACCGGTTTACACAACAAAACCAACAAATGTCTGTATGTGAATTGTATTCATCACATATTATTCATTAGTGACATGTTGCAACTCCTGTCCTGGTCATCATCAGGGTAATGTACACGATTACAAGGAGTCCAAACAAACTGTTAAAATGCATAAATGAAACACTCACTGTTACATAGCATGTCTCAAACGTCTTATAAAATACAAGCTATAACACACACACTTCCATTGAAAACACAGGGTGCACATTAACTACATAAAGCAAAACATCCAATTTTTAAAGAAATTAAATTTTATCAGGTATTAGTAGTTAATAAGCTGATATTCGGTGACTGTGTAGGAAGCTTGAGATATGCTTTCTTACAGTGAGTGTTTCACTGATACATTTTAACATTTTGTGTAGACTTATTGTAATCTCATTAATTACCCTGAGGATGTCTGCAACAGCAGTTGAAACATGTAGGTGATGAATATCATGATGAATACAATTCATATATGTGCATTTGTTGGTTTTGTTGTGTAGATTGAATTATCATTGAATACACGGATATGGAACGAATTAAAAATTATGGAGGTAATGATTCTTGTCCTTTACCTGTTTCACGTGGTGTGTTCCTTACACTGCACAGGTCCGTCCTTGAGCCAGTAACTAAGGCAAGACATGCAGAGGCAAGTGTGTTATGTAAAGAAATTGGAACATTAAGTACAATTTGTATGAAACTGGTTCAAATTTGCTTGCTTAATTAATGTCTTTGTCATTCAGATGTCAATTAGCTATTATGTATGGGTATTAACAGGAACTGCAAAATCCTCCCCATATTTATATGTATTTGGTAGTTAATGAATGTAAAACAGGTAATATTTAATACTTACATTGCTCATATTTCTGTAACTGTTCAGCTTTGGATAGAGGTATTTCTGGTTATTTAGATGGAATTTAACCTAAGGGTTGTTCTTCTGAAGTAAGCCAGATTCCTCCTGAATCACCCATTATATACGTGTATATAAAATGTATTTATACGTTCAGTAAAATATTACCGTGTTGAAAATGGAAGTTGTAAATTTTGTATTCATTTAAAATTACTGCTGGTATTATCTGTTTAGACCTGTAATGACAGTTACTGTCCTAACATTAAAATGATGCAAGTTGAACACTGACCATTTGTACTTGAGATGTTTGACACTGTACCTGTACTGATATCTTGTTATAGGATGGGTACCTTTAATATCCCATATTTGCCTGTTTTTGCTTCACAATTTTAGTAATACTGTGTTAATTCCATCTGCATTAGCAAATTGTCATTTTTATTGCACTTTTAAACTGGAATGAAAACTACAGCAAAGTTCTCACAGGATAAACTTAAGGTGGTTGGACAGATTTGATGATCAGCCTTGTGAGGATTTGAACTGAATCTTGTGTAATATAAAGTGGGAATGTTGATAATTATACAAGAACTTGGGTATTGCTGTAGTAAGAGCTGTTGATGGTCACTCTCTGGAGTTCTGACAGACAACTTCCTTTTCAGCACAGTGACAGGTCATGATGATCACTCCCAGCATCAGATTGGCCAGCCTCATATGTAGTATTTGGCACGCTGGTTGAACAAGCCCCAAAGTGGGGTGTGTGGTAGTGGCTAGGATGATTACTGATAATGATAAATACATGCAACTTTCTTACCCATGTGGCAACTTCTGTCAGAACAGGAATTAAAATATCTCACTGCTCATTATGAGTATGTTACCACTTTCAAGATTTTTGCAGAAGTTGCAACAACTGAATAACAGAGATGTTACTAGTTCTCTAGTCTCAGTTGGCTGTGTCCTTGGCATGTGTGTTTAAGTCCTGTGTGCAAAGAAGTGTTCACAAAATCCATTTGGCATTGAGGTTGATATAGATATACAACATACTAATTTATGTAACCTTTCATCTTGCTTATCGTCCTCTGTCACATTAGGTGTTTAAAGTTTGAATATTATGTGCAGTGTACAGACAATGTGTCATACTCTTTCACTGTTGCGTATTTTAGCTAAAGTGTAAGTAACATTCCATTTACTGATGCAGTAAAAAATTGTGTGGTGTATTTTTTACTCCACCCCTGTTGTCTGAAGAAGGGAGAAACTGTAATTGCTACCAGAGAACATAAATAATGTAATATAAGACTAGCTCACTGGAAATGCTCCTGGGGCATAGAGATAGTATGTTTGTATTTTATCATTAATGCTTTTTCCGGTTTATTATTATTAAGTTACCGTGTTTAGTCCATAGGTTAACAATTGGTCTACTAATGGACCCAGCAGATTAGGGTTTCTATATCGTATATAAACCTGTTGACAGAAGGAGAACAAAACTTCTGAAATGTAGCAATTTTAAAAAGTCATGATAATTGATAGAGTAAAAAATTAGATTCTTAATCAACATGTTACACCACTGTCAAAAAACTTTCAGCATTATTTGGTGTATATAGTTTAATAATTGGATATTTTGTGGTACAATTCTGTTTTAATATTGCTGTAGTATTTGGCCAGTTGTCTGCTTGCACTTGACAAACTAACTTGCACACTGTTGATGGCATAGTAACAAAATATTTTGTAAGGTATGATACTATTTGTGACTTGGGATTTGAGGTTATGGTCTTATGGGTTGTGACACTGTATGGTTTGGCACCTCTATGAAACTACATGTTATCACATCTAGTATGACTGTAATTATAATATTTATGGATTATTAATATTAACATATGATGGTGATTCAGATTTTGGTGTATTATTTAATACCGCAATCATCGTAGTTGAGCTAGTTTAATTTTGGGCAGGTAAGTGGGTTGTCAGTACCGTTTCCAGAGTGAGCTGTTGGGGCTGCCCAACCCCAACCCAGTGAATATTGGAGCTCTTTCTTTCGGGATAAAATCTGTTAAGAATGGAAATTGATGACTCACATTCTTCTATAGCTGAAGTTAGGAATGCATAGAACTGTACATCTGTTTGCATGGCAGAATTTTGAAAGACACTGAACTTGTTTTCTCTGCTCTTTGTTATTGGAACTGTGGGGAACCTTAGTGATGAGGCATAATGCAGTGCTATAACATAGAAGTTCATTGTACCCTTTATGTTCACCTTAAACATTGTATTCTTACATGTTAATTTGCCATTTGGACTTCTCACTATCTTCACTACCCATTTCAAGCATGAATTTTGACCAAATAATTAAAAATTTAGTTTGTGCTAAACAAAGCACGTTGATCTCCATTACAAAGACCAATTTCATAATGCTGCTTAGCGAAATAAACGCTGTTTCTTCTGAGAATCCTACAAAAGCCACAAGTTTACTGTATGGCTCAACTACAGACTTTTGTATTGTTAAAGCAGATTGTGCATACAGTAAGCTCCATGTTGTAACTAGTTAACCTCTATCAGAACGCACTTTATTTTGTCCATCTCATCCGCGGCATTCTTAAATATATCAGGTACATGTGGAATTACTAAGGGAGACAGTTCTCTTGTGTTGCTATTTTGGTTTCATCAAATATTAGCACCGATAAGGCAGAGTCACTGACTCTTACTAGTCATGTTACACAGTGTTGGAGTGTTTGTGGTTTTGAATACAATTGGCACCGTTTCTTACTGTCAGGAAGCCACAGTGCTGTTGTCTGGTAGATGTATTGTGGCTGCATTATCATTGCTTTCATCATGAGGAAATTTGAACATGCTGGAAATACTTCAAGTAGGGTTATGTGAATAACTGGAAATGAACTGTTTTAGCATGATGCAATAATGGATTTATTGGAATTTGCTTGGAAGCTTTCACAAACGTGAAGTTTTTCCTGCATTGCTGAAAAACCTGCTTGTATGACAGCATATCAGTGCTATTGACTGACCCACGAAGGAAGAAGTTTGTATAGTCAGTTTGTCAGCTCTCTGCTGCTTCTCTTACCACCTTTTGCATCCTTTCCTTTTGAAGAATAAACAGCTGAATTAAAACAATCCTGAATACAGCTTGTGTTCAGCTGGTACTCATTTCAGACTTGAGATGAATTAGCTAGTCTGACTTCTTCGTTTTGTTTACTTTTCCTTCATTCTTTGACATGGCTGTTGGTAATGTAACATAAAATAAGTTCAGCCACTTGCTTTAACATGTTTCCAGATTATCATGTGATATGTTAGTCTTTGCAGTTAATAGCAGTTGAACAGTTGAAACCAGAACAGTGTTACTGAGACAAACTGATATTGTGAAACCATTCTTCCACTATTGAAAATTATATTGTGTAGTCTTATGAATTTTGTTTTACAAGCCACTTTTTTCCCTTAGAACTTTCGACAGTGTATGAGTCATTTCCTACAATGCACTGCAATTTGCATTATGTAAACAAAAAATTAAACACTTTCTTTTTGGATGTGTGTATTAATGGCTTGTTATTGTATAAGAATTAAGACTGCAATAGAACTTACAGCTGGACAGAATCCAAGCCAAACATCTGGCCTGTCCATCTTTCTGTCTCTGTTATCATTTGTTGTTGTATAACACCGATACTTTCTCATTCACTGGATAACTTGTAAGCGACTGAGCTCATAAATGGAATTTGGACTTTGAGTCACTGAATAATCAGTATAGGTGAAGTTCGTGCATTAACTAGAAACTTGAATTGTGGTACCTGGTTTGTACATTTTTGTGAACTCCATTTAAGTACCTGATGTAAAGGGGGAGGGATGTACAAATTTTTTGTATAAGAATAATGGATGGTGATGTTGGCAAATGGATTATCAGACAACTGCTGTTCTTGTATTACACTAAACCCATGGCTGTTAATCAGGAACTCACTTCTGTTTGCCAATAATGTGGTATATGAATGTGGGTAGTTTTAATTTCTGTGTATGGAAAAGGCTATGTTCTCTGTTGCAGGTGGAAGCTGTTCCGTGGAGAAAATAGCTCTACCACGTAGACCGCGAATCCTTCTGCTCTATGCTCGTGACTGTGAACCGTTCATGAATATGATGACCACTTTTAGACAGGTGCTAAAAGAAGTAATAGCATGTGAGGTGAGAGCATATGTAATTTACTTTGAGGTGTGATATGATCTCCTGTGCATAGTTCATGGATGCAGAATTTTCAGGGAGATAAACAGATAGAAGGCATAGTTAACAAAAAAACATGTCACAGTTACCAGTTATTGACAGTAGTGCAGTGTTTCTGTTGAAAAGGTGGTAGTTGCTCAGTTGGTCAAGAAATACACCAGTTTGTATGCAGTCTGAAGGTTTATGACAGTGGGCACATAAGCCCTGCTTGGACCATATCCTGAGTCAGCTGAATCCAGCTCACATCTTGCATTTGATTTATACTTTTTTATTTTATTATTATTTATTAGATTCAGGTTAATATTTTTCTTGTCTTGATGTGCATGCTTTATGTTCTATACTGTATTTGTCAGTTTCTGCAGTTACACATTTCTTTAACTGTATGGGAACATGTTGCCATACCGTGCAGGAGATGTAGAAATAGTTGTAAAAAAGGTGAAGGTAAAGCGATCCCGTTACAGGCCCGGTGTGGCCCAGAGGGTGGGTAGAGGTATAGCTCAACTCTTTCATGACCGCAGCGCTAGAAGGGGGTGAGAGGTCAGCAGCACGCCCCAGCTGCACTTTACCCACAGGAAAGACCCGGTACCCATTTTACAGGAGGCTGGGTGGGCCCCAGGGCTGGTCTGGACAGGCAGAAAATCTCGTCCCCACTGGGATTCGATCCCGGACCATCCAGCCCGTAATCAGTCACTATACCAACTGAGCTACCCAGTCCACAGAAATAGTTGTAGTAATAATAATTACTGAATTACTAAAGCTGTGTGCAAGCTGATTGCTCTTGCTCATTGGTGTGTATTAACAAAACCTGGAGATACAAACTTGGGAGAACAAAGAGGACAGAAGAAGGTGGCATCAGCACCTCTAGGGCAGTGTTCAGCATACTCATATAATTGGAGGGATGAATTCACTGAATGGTGCACTGAGCACTTACAGATCTGACCATCTCATCCTGATTGATTCTTAGTGTATCGAGTGTTCATATTCTATTATGCAGTATTTCTTGTTTCCTCCTCCACATCCATGTCGGAGATGCTAAAATATTGTGCTGTTTATAGAACATTTTTTTTTTACAGATATATGATTGTTTTGACCCTGCTGCCTCAGAGGAATTGTGTCAGAATAAAACAGATTGGCTGCTTAGACACATCCGTTCTCCTGATGTGAAAGTTGTTCTTATTGAGAGCAAATGTGCAGTATTGCAACAGATGGCCCTTATACAACAAATGAAAGTAATCTACAAAGATCCCACATGGTTGGATGATCTTTTCTTGTATGGGCTGCGTGTGCTTTTGGAAGACCTGCAGATGAATGTGTATGAGAGGGTTTTTGTTGTCCGGTGAGTTAATGTCTGCTGTAATACTGCCTTGTAATTGTAATGCAGTTTCCATTCTGCCAAGGAATTCCATTTTTGGAATGAGCTGTGCTAGGTCCCTTGAGATGGACATCTAGAATTTGATTCCTGGCTAAGGTAGGGGTGTTGCTTATGTGAAGACTGGCTGTGGGATGTGTTTATCTTTGCAGCCAATTCATGTCCCATATATTCTCCATGACATGGTGCATTAATGCAGGCAGTTCTAACTTCATGGCATCTTGTAAATGTTTGCAAGTGTGGAACAAGCAGGTTTTTTTTATGTAAGTCATCTGTAACAGGAACAGTAGAAGAACTTCATCAGTGTGATAAGGTGCTGGATGTTATGGTGGCCTGATTGCTGTCAGATGGTAGAAACAATTACAGAGTCTGTAGATAACATTGCATCTCCAACACAGCGATTGGAGGTTTAGATGACAATGGGTAGTAAAGATTGCTGTGTTTTGGAATGCTTTGCCATGTAATCTGGTTGGGAGTTGACCATTGTTTCAAAGGAGCATCTTTTTCTTGGCCTTTAAGGTTGATGGGGTCAACAGGTTACTTGAGATGTTTTAATTCTACCATCATGTCCAAGAAGGCAGAAAACCATGAATAGTATGGTGACTATGAAGATTGGTGTTGCAGTTAAAAATGATATGAACTTCTGTAAACGATTGTTTCAAGTGATGAAGTCCTCTTTATTGACATTTATGCCATATCCAAGAGACATACTAGGAAGATGGCCTGAAGGGAAAACTGATAGGGTACTGTGGAATGACTTGAGCCTGAGAGTACTGCAAGGAAATGACCACTTATCTGTGGGGGGCAATTAATGTGAAGCATTCCGAAGTGTGGATGGGCAAAATTGTTGTGTTTCTACACAATTGTGCCCCAGCACGTTGGTCAGTGCTTGCAGCAGCAACTTGCCAGCACAGTGCTGTGGTGCTTGGACATCCTTCATACTCTTCTGGGCTCACGTCATAAAACTTCTATCTTGCCATGGACAAATGACTGGTTGAAGTGGTGTTTTGTCAAGCACACACTAGAGGTTCCAGTGGCTTGTAAGACTGCTGCAGGAGATTGAGTGTGGTGGCTTCCGAGAAATAAATTTTTATTCACTGTGTGATTGCTGCAGAGGTGTGTAAATGTTGAATGATAGTATTTTGAAGGCATTTGCATCCAAGATTTGAGATACAACACTTACCATGTAACTTTTTGAAGCTACTGCATGTTATCAGTTGGACACTTCGACAGTTCATGCAGGTAGTCTTTGTGTTTTCCTTTTAAAATATCCTGAATTGGAGGAGTTTTATATATTTATATTATTTATGCTTTGTTTCCAGTATTCATGATTTCACAGAAGAGAATGATAATTTATGCCATATAACACCATACACCAGATATGTTGTGCCTCAGAACACAGAAAAGCTACTGAGCTGTTTATACCAGTGAGTATCAGAGATTGGTACTACAGTTCATGGCACATTGCTTGCATGTAAAGTGGTTTGTGGACAGTGTGTGTGGTGTAGCTGTTTGCGATGTTTCTGTGGTTTTTTGTGGAAAAGAATGCCCATAAATAAATCTTGCTGAAGATTCCCTTTTGTCTTCATTTTATTGTTAATTATCAATTTAATGTGCCATACTTGATCTGTAAGTATTTATTTCAGTAAAGTAATGAATAGACTTTCTACAAGGAACCACTTATCTGTTTTTGCTTCTGCTGTTGGTGCTTTTGGTTTAGAATTCAGTTATTTGCTCCTGCAGTGTTAAAATTTTGTTTATTCTCTGTTGCTGAAGATACTTGAATCTGGTAACAGTTATGTCATTTAGCTGTCTTCCTTTAAATGGATGCTTGTTACCCAAAATTTCTTTTTGCCAAAAGATGGCTGTATGAAGCCCCTAAATAGATATGCTTTTCCGTTCCACATTATTTTGGTGTAACAAGAATTACTGGAGTCCAACCCAGCTGAACTTAAGATATGACCATATATATATATTGCCAAATGAGATTCTGTAAGGGGGTATAATGGACGACTATGGACATTATTAAATTTACCCAGTAAATTTTAGTATTCCCCCCACTTCATTTAATCGGAAGGTTTTGGAGGTGAAGGGTACAGATGTCCGATACACTTGTTGTTTGCATTGTGCATTTTCTGTAAGTGACTTGCATGAAGGAAACATAAAACTGTAAATTTCATATTTGTAACAGCCATTGAATTCAGTCATGTCAGGTGTTTCAAGTAAACCACTGTTCAAGAGACCAACTTCATCTCGATCATCAGACTCACCTTGGACAAAGCGCTGAACAGAGCCTGAAGAGGCTGTTGAACCTGTAATAATGTGAGTAGATGGTATATTTTGTGATTGATTTTTGTGTCTGTTATAGGGAGAGTGCCTTGGAACATGTACTGATCTTAAACGAAGACAGTGACAACAGCCGGCAGAAACTGCAGGATACTATCAGGAAGCTACAGATCTTCAAGCAACAGAATAGTGATTATTTGAATAAGTTGTTTGAGACGGTTATGAAAGAACGTGTTTAAAAGACTGAACTGAAAGTTTAAATTATGTAACAGGTAATAATATAATGTGGCCTGTTTGTACATACATAACATACCCTTTATGCCCTGATGTGAAGTTGGGATATGTAACAGACAGGGAGGAGTCAGAGTATTAGGAGCAGTGCTGTTGTGGTGGCCATGAATTAAGCAGTGAAGGAAACCATTCAGTGGGAAAGGAACAAATTTGTGTGGCTGCATTTAAAGATACTGCTGTTGATTGCTGTGGTCAGAGACTTGAAAGTACTGGCTTCAAAACAAGACTGAACCCAGTGCACTATTCAAGTCTGAGAAATATACTGAATTTTGAGTAATTGCCAGTCATGAAATTAAGATGTGATGTAACGCACTTGAAGAAGGTAAGTTTAGCTCTTGATATTATATTGTGTTTTTGTAAGCGTGTTTGCAAAATTGTGAAAAGCACCTGTTTGCTTCATCATGTCTGTCCGTATGTAACAACTTGGCTCCCACTAGACAGATTGTTATGAAATTTTATATTGGAGTATTTTTCAAAAAACTGTCTTGAAAATTCAAGTTTCATTAAAATTGAACAAGAATAATATGTTGTATCCGTTGTGGACCCGATGGGGAATGTATCTTAGTTATTGTTCCCAGGAGGGATGGAGGTCGGAACTCAGGTTAAGACGGGGAGTCGGGCAGGCCGTGCACACACTCAGTAATCCCCAAGTAGAATATATTGGAGTTTTATTGTGCAAGAGTATGGAGTAATTGCATTTACAACTAAAATGTATCAGTGACAATTCTCGCCAGCGGACTCTTCATTACCGTTCGCACTCACT
>Ga0123355_10001969_pt1 | contig 28966 bp, 24 predicted proteins | sample TergutEmb28metaG_3_FD_89872 | JGI IMG/M metagenome (GOLD analysis project Ga0123355, IMG submission 89872) | Embiratermes neotenicus P1 segment gut microbial communities from Petit-Saut dam, French Guiana - Emb289 P1 | ecosystem: Host-associated > Arthropoda: Insects > Digestive system > Gut ... | reverse complement strand
ATAAAAATCGAAATAAATGCAAATAGACTTAATCCAAAAAGTTTTTTATACATTCATATCCCATCTTTCTTAAGATTTATTTTTATCAAATAACTGAAATTGTTATCATATTAATATTATATTACTAAAATGTAATAACTGTCCGTTAATAATTAAAAAAAGATTAATATTTCATTATAAATACGATATTTTTTCTTTAAATAGGCCTTTATAGCTTTAAGCATAGTGAAATACATTTAAAAATGAGTTGTTTAAGTATTTTTATTTTATCACATTTCACTCAAATTTTGACAAAAAACGTTCGACAAATTACGACAGTTAAACGGCTCTTATTCAAATGAGTTGAATTTTGATGTATAATTAAAGCATGTAAAAATAAAAGTATTATAAAGCGTTTGTCATGCCTGCATTGAATCAAACAAACGAACGCTTAATCAACCTTATTGAATAAGAACTAGTTAAACGCTCCTTATTCAAATGAGTTGAATTTTGATGTATAATTAATAAAAGTATTATAAAATGCTTGTTACGAAGCATTGAATTAATTATCAATTTAAACAAACGAGCACTTAATCAACTTTGTTGAATAAGAACCAGTTAAACGAAAAAAGGAAAATCATGTTCTTCTGAAAATTTTACTTTACCGATACGTATCATACAAGTATGTTACTGTAAAAACTTTAGAAAATACTCAAAAAAGTGTGTATTAAAATTAGTTTATGCAGTGAAATGTTGCTTTCTGAACAAGGCATCATAGATGCGTTTGAAAACAAAGATTCTTACGATGAGATTATGGATAATACTGATTACTTTATCACCAAGCCATTCATTGTTCGAATGTGCTTTATAAATTATCTTATATTTATTTTTTGCTCTTTTTTTCTTCCCGAAGTTCTTTAAAAAATTTTTGCAGATTTTCAGAACATTCTTTTTCAAGAATGCCGCCAAATGCTTTAGTATGATGATTAAAGCTTGAATCTAGAATTTTGTGTTGGCTTTCAATACATCCCGTTTTAGGATCTGAGGCACCATAATAAATGTTTTCAATCCTGGCGTTGATGATCGCCCCTGCACACATTAGGCAAGGCTCTAAAGTAATATATATATCGCAACCCTCTAAACGCCAACTTTTAAGTTTACGGCAGGCTCTATCAATCGCAATCATTTCCGCATGTCTAATCGCAACCTGCTTATGTTCTCGTTCATTGTGTGCTCTGGCAATAATTCTACCATTCATAACTATCACACAACCAACCGGCACATCGCCTTTCATTTGCGCTTTTTTACTCTCTTTTAAAGCCAAGCGCATAAAATTTTCATGTTTCACTATACCACTACTTTCATTAATAAAAAATTTAATTAATAAAAATACCGACCTCTCGGACGGTATTTATTCTTTATTTTAACCCTAGATAGTATTCCATAAAGTCTTCTTCAGTGAATTTATAAAAAGCTGCGACATCTTGCATTTTACCGCTTTTACCAAAACGATTCAAGCCGTATACGTGCTGACAATATTTATAACCTGCATAGACGCTTCCCATTTCCAGAAATATCGTTTTAGAACAACTTTCCGGTAAAATACTCTTTTGGTATTTTTCGTTTTGTAAATCAAATAAATAATCAGAAGGCATAGAAACAACGCGAATAAAAATCTTCTTTTTCGCCAATGCATCTTTAACCTTTAAAGCTAAATTAACTTCATTTCCGGTCGCAACAACAATTCCGTCTAAAGGACCTTCTTCTTTAGCATAAATATAAGCACCTTTACTAACACCCTCCGGATCATATAAGCCGTGCTCAACGATATTTTGTCTAGTAAGACAAACCGCTGAAGGAAAACTACTATTAAAAGCAATCTTCATACAAATTAATGTTTCGTTAGCCGAAGCCGGACGCATAACGTTAAGTCCGGGAATACTGCGCAACTGTACCAAATGCTCAACTGGATGGTGAGTAGGTCCATCTTCTCCGACATAAAGAGAATCATGTGAGAAAATATAGCTTACCGGTAAGTTCATTAAAGCTGACATTCTGATTGCCGGAATCATATAATTAGCAAACGCAAAAAAAGATCCGCAATAGCTTTGAAAATTTGCAAACAGATTCAATCCGTTTATCGCTGCGGCCATCGCATGCTCACGAACGCCAAACATTAAATGTCTGCCCTGAGCATTTTCTTTAGAAAATATTCCTTGCGCGCCTTTGACTTTTGTTGAAGAACTAACATCTGCTGATCCACCGATAAACTCCGCATTATGCATCGCCAGTTTATCTAAAATCTGTCCGGCAACATTTCTTGTCGCATCACTGAAGCCAGTTGGAAATGGCGCAAATTCCGAAAAGTCATATTGTTTCTTTTCTCCGAAAACAAAGGCTAATTCTTTATAAATGTCCGGATATTTAGTTTCAAACTTCTTGCGCTTTTTATCATGAGTAAGAAACTCCTCATGAAAATAATTGTTCACTCGATCCATTAATTTATATGCTTTTTCAGGAACAGTAAACGGCGGATGATTCCACTCCAGAAGTATCTTTAGTTTTTCAGTCCGTTCTTTACCTAAAGGACTACCATGACATTTTTCTGTGCCTTCAAGATCGGTTTTATAACCGATTTTAGTTCTGAATTCAATAATAGAAGGTCTATTCGCTTCAGCTTTAGCTTTTACGATTGCTTCATCAATTGAATCAAAATCATGACCATCTTTAACTTCCTGATAAAAGAAATTCATGCTTTCAAACTTCATTTTGACATTTTCTGTATTGACAATATCTACACGGCCGTCAAGTTGAATTTCATTAGAATCATACAAAAAGATAACATTATTTAAGCCAAGCGTTCCTAAAAGGCTAAATGTCTCTAAGGCGATTCCTTCCTGAAGATCACCATCACCACATAAAACATAAATTTTAGAATCAAAAATGCTCAAATCTTTTTGATTATAGGTTTTATCTAAATGATAGCCACCAATTGCCATCCCTAGCGCCATCCCAACGCCCTGACCTAAAGGTCCGGTTGAACAATCAACGCCTAGTTTTTCATTTCTTTCCGGATGTCCTGGAGTATTACTGCTTAGTTGGCGAAAGTTTTTAAGGTCATTAATCGTAAAATCAAAACCTCTTAAATGCATTAAACTATAGAGAATCGAAGATCCGTGTCCCGCCGATAAGATAAATCTGTCACGATTAGTCCATTGCGGATTACTACTATCGATTTTTAAATGTCGACAGAAAAGAGTCGTCATTACTTCAGCCGCTGATAAAACAATTCCCGGATGTCCGCTTTCTGCTCTATCAATCATATCTAAACTTAAAAATTTTGCGGCATCACTAATTAAAGCCAAATCTTTATTATTCATTTATTTCTTCACTTTTCTCCTCTTCAATAATTGCTTCTTCCGCAATTATCTCGTCAGTATTTTCAGTTAATAATTCAGTTTCTTCCTCTTCTTCAATTTTGAAGAAATTTCTGCGGTATTTTTCTTGGACATCAATTAATTTTTCAAATTGCTTTTTGCCGATTATTTTTTTAATTTTATCCATAGCTTCAGCATTTTGAGCCATAAACTTTCTTTTCATTGATGTGCTCAAAAAACGACTGCCAATAAATACAAAAGCTAAAGATGCAATTAAAGCAATCATCCTATGCGTATCATCATCTAAAAGAGTAAATAACAATAAAGTAATCGCAATATAGGCAATCATAACAGGAAGTATGATTTTTTTGAAGATATTTTTACGCACTTTTTCTGATTCTTCATAATAACTAATCCAGACTCTATTAACTTCTTTTGTATATAACACTTTCATAGCCTCATAATAACCATATTCAACTACTAATCGGTAATTGACGCCATCTTGTGTAGCCCAGAAAAAAAAACGGCCCTGATTAGCAAACTGAGCATAAAAGCTATTATCATTCATTTTATGCAGTTCAATCTTCTTACCGTCAATCTCCTGAGTTTCAAAAGGTTCGCTTGTTATTTTGGCATAATATTTTACATTTATTTTAACCATATTTATCGCTCCTGATGCATTGATTATAACATAAAAGCCTAAATAGTTCAAATCTTTTTGCCAAAATCACCCAAAAATGTAAAAATATTATTTATTAAATGCAAAATATAAAGTATAATAATATTAGGTGAGTAAATTTGAAAAAATACCGCGTATTAATTGTCGAGGATGAAGTTAAGATTTCCAAAATAATAAATATGTATCTCGAAAAAGAAGGAATTGAAACATTTTCGGCCTACAATGGCGTTGAAGCCTTGAAACTTTTTAAAGAAACAAGTCCGCATTTAATATGTCTGGACATCATGATGCCTCTGAAAGATGGCTGGGAAGTAGCTAAGGAAGTTCGAGCTGTTTCTAATGTGCCAATTATCATGCTTACTGCTCTGCAGTCAGAGGATGATATTCTAAAAGGCTATACTTTTAAAATTGACGATTATGTTGTAAAACCTGTCAGTCCTAAAGTATTAATTGCCAAAATTAAGAATATTCTCGAAAAGCAAAAAGATGATATTTCTGTCATTACCGAAGTTAAAGTCGGCGAATTGCTAATTAAGATAGACGAGCATAAGATTTTTTTGGCCGGCGAAGAACTTAAGCTCTCCAAAACCGAATATGATCTTCTTCTTTTCTTTGCGAGAAATGTCAACAAAATTTGTCCAAGAAATTTACTGTTAGATGAAATATGGGGCGAAAGTGTCTACATTGATGACCGGATAATCGACACTTACGTTAAAAATCTTCGTAAATTATTAAAGAATTTCGACTACATCAAAACTGTTTTTGGTGTCGGCTATCGTTTTGAAGTTTAGTTTATGAAAACCCGGAACAGAAGACTTCTCCGCCGGTTTCGCTTTTTAAATCCAACGCTGTGGTCAATTACAACCCAGCTTTTTTGTATTATCGGTATTCTGTTTGTAGTGTTTTTTCTTTTACAGATTATAATCGCTAATATCCTTTTTTCTAATTATTTTATTCAACGACAAGTAATAAATTATCGAAACGCCGTAATTGATGAGATAAGACAAGTTGAAAGTCCTGATGATTTCTTTAATTATTCTTTCAATCTTTATATGAACAAGAAAATATCCTCTATTGTCTTAGATTCAGAATTAGAGATTTATCGTCTTGAAAGTAATTCTTATATTATAACTATTGGCAGTAAAGAATTTATTTTAGTCAATGGACTATATGTATTTGAGTTAGGCGACTTATTAGAAATACAATATGTCACAGATACTCGTGGTAATCATTATCCGGCTTTCATAAATGATTTAACAAGCGGAATTCAGTATCGCTTTTTTGAAGTAGAGTTTTATTACTTTAAAGAAGGGCCAATAACCGCTATAAACAAGCCCGCCACCTTGAATTCACACTTCATGACTGATATAACTGCCCTACAAGCCTTAAACCGCTTAAAAACAGAGAATTTCGGGCAAATCCTATCATTATCAAATCATGCAGCTTTTTCAGATGCTGATACAGCCGCTGAAAATCAATCAGAAATCTTTATTATTATCCGGGTTGATATTGGAGATGAAACTTTCTTTATTTTTCATTTCGTAACTATTCTCGCCACTTCAGATATTTTACAGACTCTTTTTCTTTATAACACTTATATTTTTGTTATTATTGCTTTTATTGTCTTTATTGTTTCCTTTTATCTAATGAAAATTATTAGTCAGCCGATTTTACAAATATCTGAAATCGCAACTCAGATTTCAAATTTGGAGTTCAACTCGGTAGCGACAAAGAAAACAAATAAAGAAACAAGGATCTTAACTAAGAGTATCAATAAGTTAAGTATAAACTTAGAGAAAAATATTCGGATTCTCCGTGATAAAAATCAAAAAATTGAAGCGGAAAATTTACTTAAAAAAGATCTTGTTGCTTCTTTATCTCATGAAATGAAAACACCTCTTTTTATTATTGAGGCTACTATTTCAGCGATTTTAGACGGCGTTTTCAGCGAAGAGGACTACAATAAAGAGTTAGAAAATACTTTAGCCGAAATAAAAAAGACTTCCATAATGATTGAAGAAACAATTAAAATATACGAACGGGAAACCGAAGATTTTAAATTAAAGTACCAGGTTTTTGATCTTTATGATTTAACTAGTGAAATTTTAGATTCTTTCATTAACATCTTTAAAACAAATAATTTAAAAGTCATTCTTCATGAAAAAAACATTAATTCTATGATGTTTAGTGATATTAAACAGATTGCGACAGTAATAAGAAATGTTGTCTTGAATGCGACTAAATATACGCCTTCCGGCAATATTATTGAACTTTCGGTTAAGGAAAATTCCATCAATCTGATTTTTGAAATTACAAATTATGGCGTTCAGATTCCAGCTAATGAACTAACTAATATTTTTGAACCCTTCTACCGCGTCGATAAATCTGGTCAAAAGGGCACAAAAACTGAAGGAAGCGGTCTTGGACTTTTCATTGTAAAACAAATTTTAAATAGTTTTGATATTCGCTTTAGAATGGATAATATCAAAAACGGCGTCAGATTCCGTTTCTATTATAACAAAGAATCACTTAAAGGAAAAAGCTCTGAGGACGATCAAAAAAGCTCATAAACGTAATTATTTCTTATATTATGTCAGTCGTTTTCTTATTTACATTTTAACTGTCCAATGGTATAATTGTTGTGGTTTTTAAGCCATTTATTGAGAGGAGTATGATTTGATGCTATGGGTAAAAGAAACTAAAGAGGAAGTTCTAAGCACACTAGAAACCAATACCGAGAAAGGTCTTAGCACATCCGAAGTTGAAAACAGAATAAAAAAATATGGATTAAACGAATTCGAGGAAGCGAAAAAAGAGAATATTTTTCAAAAAATATTACATCACTTAATGGAAATAACTGCCATTATTCTGATAATCGCTGCTTCAATTGCTGCTTATATGGCAATTACAACCGGTGAGGGGTGGCCTAAAGTTTTTGTAATTTTATCAATTGTAGTAATTAATATAATTTTAGGTATATATCAGGAAAACAAAGCAGAAAAAGCGCTTGATGCCTTAAAAAAGCTTAATTCCAGTCAAACAACTGTTCTTCGTGATGGCACAAAACAAAAGATTGATGCGAATCAATTAGTGCCGGGCGATATTATTGAAGTTAATGCCGGAGATATGATTAGTGCTGATGCCAGACTAATTGAATCAAGTAGTTTACAAGTCGTTGAATCGAGTTTAACAGGTGAAAGTGCGCCAATTGAAAAAGACCCAAATGCCGTTATTGCGGAAAATGTAACATTAGGTGACAGACTTAATATGATTTATTCCGGCTGTTTAGTAACTGGCGGACGGGCAAAAGCTGTAGTTGTTGAGACAGCTATGAGTACAGAAATGGGTAAAATTGCCGGACTACTTAACAGTACCAGCAAACTTAAAACGCCTTTACAAATCAGATTAAGCCAATTAGCTAAACGTCTTAGTATTGTAGCTTTATTTGCTGGTTTTTTAATCTTTTTAATCGGAACATTAGTTCATGATGGTTCAATACCGGAAATGTTGTTAGTAGGTGTTTCATTAGGGGTTGCGGCCGTGCCTGAGACTTTACCGATTATTGTTACTATGATTTTATCGCATGGCGTTCATAAGATGGTTAAGAAAAATACGATTATCAGAAAAATTCCTGCCGTTGAGACAGTTGGTAATACTTCTGTAATTTGTTCCGATAAAACAGGCACACTTACGCAAAACATTATGCGAATCCAACAAGTTTGGCACGCTGATATGGAGCCTAAAGCTGCTTCTGAAGATTTTGATATTAAAGAGATCCATTTAGTCGAACTTCTAGCCTCCTGCAGTAACGCAACAATCGAAATCAATGGTGACGATGAAAAGGTCGTTGGCGATCCAACTGAACTAGCTATTATTCGCTTGCTTCACGATAAAGGTTTAACTAGAGTCGATGCAGAACGGCAATATCCAAGAGTTCATGAATTACCGTTTGATTCAACGCGCAAAAGAATGACAACTGTTCATCATGTTGATGATGGTTATCTAGTAGTTACTAAAGGTGCCTTTGATCGTATTCCGGTTAACTGGACAAACGAGTTAAGAAAAAAAGCAACAGAGATTCATGATTTATTTGGCGAACAAGCGTTACGCGTTATTTCTATCGGTTATAAAAAATATGATACTCTTCCTACTGATTTAAGCGTCGAGGCTTTAGAAAAAGATTTGGTTTTTATGGGCTTAGTCGGAATGATTGATCCTCCGCGTCCTGAAAGTAAAATGGCTGTTCAGTTAGCTAAAGAGGCTGGCATTAAAACTGTAATGATTACAGGTGATCATGTAGTTACCGCTAAAGCGATAGCTAAAGAAATTGGTATTTTTCAGGAAGGCGATCGCGCTTTAACCGGTTCTGAATTAAGTAATATGACAGAAGCCGAGCTATTTGAACAGGTTCGTCAGGTATCTGTATATGCTCGAGTTAGTCCGGAAGATAAAATAAACATCGTTAAGGCCTGGGAAAAACATGGAGAAGTCATCGCCATGACTGGTGACGGTGTCAATGACGCTCCTGCTTTAAAGGCTGCTGATGTCGGTGTTGCGATGGGTATAACCGGCACTGAAGTTACGAAAAACGCCGCTGATATGATTATTACTGATGATAACTTTGCAACAATAGTTGACGCAATTGCAGAAGGTCGCACTTCTTACGAAAATATCCGTAAAACTGTCTACTTCTTATTAAGTGTTAACTTTGCTCAAATCTTTATAATGTTAACAGGTGTTGTGCTAGGTTGGGGAGCTCCTATCCTTGCGGTTCAAATTCTTCTTATTAATGTTGTTTCTGATGGTGTTCCAGGCTTCTTTATTAGTTTTGAACGACCAGAAGAAGGAATAATGAAACGTAAACCGTTACCAAAAAATACTAGCATTTTCGCTAACGGTTTAGGATTTAAAATCTTTCAGCGGTCTTTAACCTTTTCGATTTTAACTCTATTAGCTTTCTTTATTGCTTATAATGTTCAGATTGCCCCAAGTATTGAACCAAGTCGTGAAGTTGGTATTTCTATGGCCTTTATTGTTCTTTCCTGGGCATCGGTTATTAATATCTTTAATGTCAGAAGTCAGAAATCAATTTTTAAAATTGGCTTCTTATCAAATAAAGGTATCTTCTACAGTTCGCTTTTCTCGATATTAATTACGCTTGTGGTTGCGCTTATTCCACCGATTGCGGCTGTGTTTGGTGTAGTTTCCTTAAGCATTTGGCACTGGCTGATTATTGTTGGTTTAGCTTCTATGCAATTAATTACCGGAGAAATTCAAAAGTTTTTTACAAGAAATAAAGTTGAATGCGATACTTATAAAGTTTAGCTGAATAGTTTTTAATCTTAAACAAAAGAAATCCCTTTTCTATAAAACTGGGATTTTTTTTGTTTTTACTTATTTTAAATTGATTTTTAGATTGTTGAAAATTCTTCCGTTTTTCCAATTTTACTGTTCTTTAAAAGCAAAAGAACAAGTAAGAACGCGAGCTTGATTGAAAGTTAAGTGGGAAAAAGTCAAAATATTTTGATTTTTATCGACTTAATTATCATTAAATGCTAAAATTCATATAATCATATTTATAAATAATTTAAAAGTTGGCGGAGGGATTTTATGAGACGCAGGATTACAGATAAGCTTATTGCTTGGAAAGAACAAAACTCAAATCGAATGCCATTATTGTTATATGGCGCAAGACAAGTAGGAAAAACCCACATTCTAAGAGAATTTGGAAATCAATACAAATATTAGTTCTTATTTTAGCGAGAATATTGATCCTGTGCGTATTATTCGCTATTTAGAGACACTTAGCAATGAAAGAATTCTTCCTGGAGATACACTTATCATTTTCGATGAAATCCAAAGTTGCGAAAGAGCGTTAACATCTCTCAAATATTTTAATGAAAATATCCCTGAGCATCACATTGTTTGCGCGAGCAGTTTATTAGGTGTGGCCGTTAGTTTTGAAAATAATATTAAATCAATTCCTCTGTACGCTACTTTTTGTATTTAAGACATAAATATAAAGGCATCCTTTTTTAGGTGCCTTTATTTTAAAGTTTATATTCAAAATAAACTCTTTACATCAAAATACAAAACACTCGCATTATTTTTCTTCTTTATACATTTTAAGCTGTTACTAGTCCTTAAAGTCTTCTTCTAACTTTAAAAAATCGGCGCGGCTTACGTGTCCACCGTGAGAAAGTACTGCAGATTCAAAATCATATTTATTAAGGTACTTCATCATTTCAAAAAAACTTGCATCATATCTTGCATCAACTTCTTCTTCAGAAGCCATTTCATCTGCTTCTGTATCTTCGTATCCCCAATAACAAAGATCTTTATCTTCTTCGTCTATACCGAAATTATCACTCTACACTATGTCCAGGGTTTAAAAAGATTAGCACACCATCTTCAGGAAAGTGCAAAGGCGCATCAATGAGCCTGTTTGGCAAATATTTATGTACTTCGCCATGTAAGATGGCGCCTCTTGCGCTTACTTCTTCTATCTTTTTAGTCCAGTCATTATCTAATAACTCCATACAAAGCTTATGAGCAATAATCTGCTTATCTTTAAACATCCAATTACCGTAGACATGATCCCAATGGTGGTGAGTGTTAATTACTATTGTCGATAAAGAATCATCTGCTAAATAATCAAGCATTGCTTTTGAAAAGTCTCCGCCCGTTCCAGTGTCGATAATAAAGTTATGCGCTTTACCCTTAATAAGTCCAGTAGTTACTGTGCCTGTCGCACTTTCGTTTGCGGTAAATAATATATTTCTATTTGTAATTTTTTGTATCTTCATAAATTCTCTCCTTGATTTATAAGTTATCCAGCCAAATTGATAAGAGAATTAATTGCTCAAATCGCTTATCAGGATGAACTGGCTTTTTGTGGCGAAATACATAGTAGGTGATTTTCCTGATACCATTTTCTTTTATTAACAATTCACTTGACAATAAAGTTCTCGTTTTATTTGGCAAAAAAATGCCACCTCAACACTAAACTTTTAACGAATAGTTGTTTATAAAAACTTTTCTTCCAACCATTTTGCAACGCCATCATTTTCATTTGTGTCGCAAATATAATCGGCTATGGCTTTTACTCGATTTATAGCATTGGCTACAGCTACGCCATAACCGCAAACCGAAAGCATATCTATATCGCTATAATCGTCACCAAAAGCTACAATCTGGTTAAGTTCAATATTCAAAGAACTTGCCACAGCGCTTAATGCCTTTAGTTTGGTTGCTTCTTTATGAACTATTGTTGTTAAGTCAACATCAGAATATTTAACTGCCCTAATATCAGGATACTTATTTGTTAGTTCCTGTAAAGATTGAATATAGCCGTCTAAATAAAAAGCATCGTTTTCTATTCCCTTTGAAAAATCAGCAGTAACTAATCCTTTTTTTCCGATGCTCCAGTGATCAATTGAAGAATCATCGCAAAGAAAATAAGCGTCTTCTGTTGAAATGCATCTAACAACCTCCAATTGTTTAATTAAATCATTTACTACTTCGCTTGGAAGCATTTTTTTATATAAATCATTGCCGTTATAACGAGCTAATGCGCCATTGTCCGCAATAATAATGTCTGGTTCTATATTATTCATTGGCGTTATGAATTCAGTCACAAACCGAAAATCCCGCGCTGTCGCAAATGCTAACAACACTCCGTGTTTGCGAATACGTTTTAAAATATCAACAGTATATTTACTGATAGTTTTATCACGCCGCAAAAGCGTGTGATCTAAATCAGTCACAATCATTTTAATATTCATTTAACTTCCCCTTTACTTCATTCTTAAAATAAATACAGGCACATCTCCAATTTGAGACATGCCATAATTCTATTATTCTGTTCTTAACGCCACAACCGGATCTTTTTTAGCCGCAATACTTGATGGTATCAATCCAGAACTAAATGTTAAGGTCATACTGACTAAAATTAGAACACCGGCTTGCCAGAATGGCAATGAAGATATGTTTCTGACTCCGGATAAGTTATGCACGATAATATTAATTGGAATAGAAAGCAATAAAGCAATCGCAATCCCTAAAGATCCGGCCACAAAACCAATAATGATTGTTTCTGCATTAAAGACTCTTGATATATCTTTCTTTCGGGCACCAATCGCTCTTAAGATTCCTATTTCTTTTGTTCTTTCTATGACCGAAACATAAGTGATTATTCCAATCATAATGGAAGAGACAATTAAAGATAATAGCGCAAAAGCACTTAAAACTATTGCAATTGTGTCAATTAAAGTTGAGACCATATTTGTAATCATTTCCGCTAAATCTGTATAAACAATACGAAGTTCTTCATTCGTCTGCATATCATTGAAGGCGTCTAAATGAAGTTTTATTTCTTCTTTATATTCAAAAGAGCGTGGAAATACTTGAATACCTATTGGTCTGGAATCGCCACCAATCTGTAGCATTCTACTTTCAAAACTAGTAGCAAGCGCCGAGAAAGGTCTGCCGGTTGCATCAAAAATATCAATAGTTGGATTAGATATTTGAGCTTCAACGACCAAAGATGTTTTCGCCTCAGCTAGAACTTTTTCAGTTAGCGCTCTAGTAAAGCCAAACCCTCTGGAAAGCATTTCGGAAGAAGCTGATTCTTTAATTCTGATAATTCCTACAACTGTAAGTTCATGACTCCTTGGACTATCCCACATTGCTTGAGTAAAGCTATCGCCACCCCATAAAAATAAATCGCCATTAGGTATATAGAAATCATCGTTGTGAATCACTCTTAATGAATATCCTATAAAATCATCAAACGAGAACGTTGTTCGGTCATCACGATTAAAGCCAATTGCGTTTAAAAAGTTTTCTTGTACACGATTATAGCGATCAACAATCAAAACCATTTCATTGGCATTATCCGGCAAACGCCCTCTTAAAACATCATATTGACTATTAATAAAATCATTATTGTCTGGCATCTCTTGTAGCAAAGCGTTTGAAAAACCATTTCCTGTTGATGTAGAAACGCGACGAAAATTGCCATCCGCTCCTCTAGCCGCAACATTCATCCTAATACCTTGAGTAAATCCGATTGCGTTATACCAATTTGGATTCATCTGATCAACATGAGCAAGAAGTTCATCGCTAAAGATATTAGTATGCAAGGTCGGATTCATCATAAAATATAGTTCTTCTCTTGTCGGAAAAGCTGTCCAATTACCTTGAACAGGTCTTTGTATTGTTAACGGATTTCTGTCAATCGTTACCGGAAAACCGGCTAACGAATCACTTTGCATTTCCGTGACAAAATCAGTCATTCCACTTCTGATTGCTAAAACTAATGCTATACCAATTATACCAATACTACCGGCTAAAGCGGTAATAATTGTTCTTTTCATCTTTGTCATTAAATTTTTAAAACTTAACTTTAAAGCCGTCAAATACGACATTGAAGTTTTTCTATTAATTAGTTTTTCGCCTTCGCTTCTTACAGTTTCATTTTTTACAGGTTTACTGTCATCAATAATTTCACCATCTAGAATTTTAACTATGCGATCGCTGTATTGTTCCGCAAGATTATTATTGTGTGTTACCATAATAACTAGCATTTCTTTACTGATTTCTTTTAAAATATTCATTACCTGAACACTAGTAGCACTATCAAGTGCGCCTGTAGGTTCATCGGCCAATAAAATTTTTGGACCATTTACTAAGGCTCTGGCAATCGCTACTCTTTGCATCTGACCGCCAGAAAGTTGATTCGGCTTTTTATGTAGCTGGTCATGGAGTCCCACTTTATTTAAAGCTTCAGTCGCTCTTTGTTTTCTTTCTTCAATGCCAACACCTGATAAAGTCAACGCAATGCTAACATTATCTAAAACCGTTTGATGGGAAATCAAATTGTAACTTTGAAAAACGAAACCTATTGTGCTGTTTCGATAATAATCCCATTCTTTATCTTTAAACATTTTTGTCGATTTACCATTAACTAATAAATCACCTTCAGTGTATTTGTCAAGACCGCCAATTAGGTTAAGCATTGTTGTTTTACCACAACCGGATGGTCCCAAAATCGATACAAATTCATTCTTTCTGAATTCAATATCTACACCTTTTAGGGCTTTAACATAACTATCTCCGACTTTGTAATTCTTTTTTATTCCTTTTAATTGCAGCATGCACAATCCTCCTTAATTCTTATATCCTTCGGGGTTATTTTTTTGCCAATGCCAGGCATCTTTAATCATCGCATCTAGATCATATAGGGCTTTAAAGCCTAATTCTTTTTCCGCTTTTTCCGGATCAGCATAACAAACTGCTATATCACCAGATCTGCGCTCAAAAAAGACATGGGCAATTGGCTTTCCTAAAGTATTTTCAAAAGCTTTTAAGACTTCAAGAACGGAGTATCCTCTGCCTGTTCCTAGGTTATAAATTAAAACTCCTGTTGAGCTTTTAAGTTTATTTAAAGCCAGAACATGGCCATGAGCTAAGTCGGAAACATGAATATAATCACGAACTCCTGTTCCATCTTTAGTATTATAATCGTTACCAAAAACTTTCAAGCTTTGTAGTTTGCCTGAAGCAACCTGACTTATATATGGTACTAAATTGTTTGGAATTCCTTGCGGATCTTCGCCAATTAAACCAGAAGCATGGGCTCCGATTGGATTAAAGTAGCGTAAAATCACAATGCCAAAATCCGGATCAGCTATAGAAAAGTCTCTAAGGATCTCTTCAATAAATAGTTTTGTTCTTCCATAAGGATTAGTACAGCTTAATTTTGCGGTTTCTTTGATTGGATTATTTTCAGGATCACCGTAAACTGTCGCCGATGAAGAGAAAACAATTTTTTTCACATTAAACTTCTTCATACAATTTAAAAGATTGATTGTGCTGTTTAAATTATTGTCATAATATTCTAAAGGCATACTTACTGACTCACCAACTGCTTTAAGTGCCGCAAAATGAATAACAGCTTCAATATTTTCTTTACTGAAAATAGTTTCTAAAGCTTTTTTATCTAATAAATCAACCTGATAAAAAGTAACTTTGCGCCCACTGATTTTCTCTATTCGTTTGATTGCTTCTTTTTTTGAATTTCTTAAATTATCAACGATGATAACTTCTGTCTTTTCATCCTTTAACAATTCCACACAAGTATGTGAACCAATATATCCGGCACCACCGGTAACTAATATTTTCATTTATATTTCTCCTTTCAGAACTTCAGCGAATTTATCAAAAGCCTTATCTCCGGCTTCTGTTTGCTTGAAACAACTGGCACTGCTTAAGATTTTAGCGCATATATCCAGAATAACAGTTTTTATATTCTTTTTTGCCTCTTCTATATTTTTTGGAATGGCAAATTTATCTTTGGCTTCCTGAATTAAACGCTTATGTTTATATAATGGATTATCTTCGCTAATTTCTATTTCATTCTTTAATAAAAGTAAAGCAATACCTCCTATTTCTGTTTTTAAGCGTCCAGGTAAAACAAAATATCCACTTGCTTCTAAAAGACCGATTGCTTCTTTTTTAATATTCTGATATTCGGGCGCAACATGAAAAACGCCATCCGGATATGTTTCATTAGTGTAATTATTACGTAAGATAAGATCAAAAACGTAATTTTTTCCTTCTTTATAACAAAAAGGTGTTAAAGCATTGTGTTGAATGTTTCCGGTTTTAGCTATGATAGTTACACTCTTATCGCTGTATTCTTCCCAGAAAGTATTAATTTTTGTTGCTATTTCTCTTAGTTTTTCCGGATTTTCTGATTTCAGACGAATACTTCTTAAAAACCAGTCAATTTCATAAATTTCAACCCCATCTTTTATGAGAAGCAGTTTTTTTTCCAAACTCTTACGAAGCGGTGTGCGGTAGCTTCCCGCCTGATAGTGTTCATGATTCAAAATACTGCCTCCAATAATTGGTAACGAGGCGTTAGAACCTACAAAGTAATGAGGGATTATTTTTACAAAATCTATCATCTTTTGAAATGTTTTTTTGTTGACAACCATGTTTTTATGGTTTGCGTTTATTAAAATCGCATGTTCAGGAAAGTAACAATAAGGCGAAAATTGCATAAACCAGCGCTCATTATCTAATGTTAATGGTATAACTCTAATCGAATACCTAGCCGGATAATTATCTCTTCCTTCATAGCCCAGGTTCTCTAAACAAAGCATACATGCCGGAAAATCAATGTTTTTTGTTTCTAAAAGTTTAGCAGTTTGTTTATTGTCTTTTTCCGGACGGCTCAGATTAATAATAAATTCAACTTTATCATTGCCAAAGAAAATATTACGCTCAATAGCCGTTTTCTGAATATAGTAATTCTTAATTCCTAAATTATATAAATAATTAGTTGCTTCTTTTGGATCATCATGTGCATAAAATTTTTGGCTGACTACTTCCTGTGAAGGAGTAACAATCCCCATAAGCTGATCTTTAAAATGCGCTTTGGAAATCATTGGTAATTTTGACTCAAGCACAAAATTGGTTATTTCTTCTAATAGCCGATCTGGCAGTTCTTCTTTATTTTCTTTGCGGCTAAATTTAAAGTCATTTAAATTAAATAGCCGTCTTAATTCATTTAAGCGAAAATAGACTTCACACTCATCAAGACCAAGATTATCTATTCCGTAATTTAACAACTCATTTAAAAGATAATTAATGTTCATTTATTTACCTTTTCCTGTTCTAATATTTTGCACAATTGACGTCAAAAATTTATAGTGTTTTTCTATTTCTCTAACTAATTTAAATTGAGTTCGCGCCCTGTCAAGATTCTGATGTGCCCTGGAGGTCTTGAAATATACATCCCCATTTAAAAAGTCCGTTAAAAAGCGGATGCCGCATTCTAATGTGACTATTTTAGCCGCAAAAACTAAGTGGTCTAGTTCAGCCTGATTTAAAACTAAAGGTCCCGAAGTCAGATATCCTTCTGTAAAAGCTTCAAACTTATTAATATCTAGGTTAACTTTAGTTAAATCTTTTTCATCTTCTAAACTTGTTGAGGCGGCATAACGAATTGCATCACCGTAATCAAAAAGTACTGTTCCAGGCATGATTGTGTCTAAATCAATTATACAAATCGCTTTTTTACTTTTAGCGTCAAAAAGGATATTGTTAAGTTTAGTATCATTATGTGTTACCCTTTTCGGAATTATATTATTTTCAATCAACTTAGGTATAATATGTAGTTCATTTTCCCGCTCTTTAACAAAAGCAACTTCCGCTTCAATTAGCTTACTGCGATATAAGTTATCTTTTTTTAAGGAATCAAATAAATTCTCATAGTGTCTGACTGAATTGTGCAAATTGGGAATAACGCTTATTAGTTGAGAGTTATCAAAATCCGCAAGTTGTTCTACAAAATGACTAATTGCTCGGCCGGCTTCTTTTAAAACTGCTAAATCATCAGTTTTTTCATAAGATATCACATCTTCAATAAAAAGATAAAGACGAAAATACTTCTTAATTTCTTCATCAAAATAAAAGTTTTTTCCACTTTTAGTTTTTATTAACGTTAAAGTTTCCCTTTTAGGGTCGCCGCCTTCTTCAAGAATCTTATCTTTAAGATATTCGGTAACTAAAGAGATATTGTTTATTAGTCCTTCAATATTACGAAAAACTTTATGGTTGATTCTTTGTAATAAATACTTTTTTAAGTTTCCGTTTTCGTTATAAATAACTTCATAAGAAAGATTGATATCTCCTAAGCCAAAATTAACGCAGGAGACAAATTCGCCCCTGATATTAAAATTAGAAAGAATTTCCTGCATAAGTAATCACTCCATTTATAATATTATACTGCAAATTGCCCTTAATTAAAAGAAAAAGTTTCTTGTCAGAAACAAGAAACCGTTTATTTTTAAAATATAATTTTAATTAATAATTTACTAAAGAGGAATTTTTAACTGTTGACCAATAGATAAAGCATCAGTCATTAAGTTATTTAATGTCCTTATCTCCGCTACTGTTTTATTGAATCTATTGGCAATCGACCACAGAGAATCGCCACTTACAACAGTATAAATATGATATCCTGATAAATTGCCCGGAATAATTAGTTTTTGCCCTAAGAAAAGATTATCGCTTGTTAAATTATTTATTCTTCTGATTTCCGCAACTGTCGTATTGAATCTATTAGCTATTGACCATAAAGAATCTCCAGCTACAACTGTATAAGTAAATGAAGGTGGTGGCGTAGTAGGTTCATTTCTTGGAATCTTTAATATCTGACCGATAAATACTTCTTCAGTTGATAAATGATTTAAACTTCGGATAATCGCAACCGTCGTATTGAATCTGTTTGCTATCCCCCATAATGAATCACCTCTTACTACTGTATAATTAAATGTTTCCTGAGGCGGCGGTGGCGGTGTTGTTTGGCCACTGCCCGGAATATTTAGCCTTTGACCTATAAAAACAACATCACTCGTTAAGTTATTTAAACTTCTGATTACTGTAACTGTTGTATTAAATCTATTGGCGATTGACCACAAGGAATCGCCCGCTGCTACTGTGTAAACAAAAGTTTGTTGCGGGGGCGGACCTCCGGCATTAGGAATTTTTAAGATTTGACCAACAGATAAAGATTGCGATTGTAGATTGTTTATTTTCATTAAATCGGCTACAGTGGTATTAAATCTGTTAGCTATTGACCATAATGTATCTCCAGATTGCACAACATAAATGGAATCATCGCTATAAGGAGGACTATAAGGACAACCCGTAAACTCACACGTTGCGATTATAACTGCCTCTGCTAATGTTTTCCAGTTATCTTTTAATCTTTGCGCATCTGCCGGAGTATCTAAAAAGCCATATTCCATTAACACAGCCTGCATTGGCGCTGTATCGCGAAGCATAAAGAAAAAATCAACATTTGGATTAGTAGTTGATGCTTTTTGAAATACCCTTCTTACTGGATGCCCAGTTTTAGCTATTTCATTTAGAATCATTTGTGAATATCTTGGTTGGTCGCGAAGCGGGAAGATAACTTCAGCGCCGTTACCGCCACCAGCATTAATATGATTAGAAATTAAAATAACGCCTCTGTGCGGACCAAAAGCATTACGCATCCGCGCAACTCGATTTGCCGGAGTAATTCCTTCATCGGTCGTTCTAGTCATTGCATTTGGAATATTTAGTTCGGTAAATCTTTCTTGCATATATAGTGAAATATCCAGATTCATGTTTTTCTCAATAATGCCGTTGCCAACCGCACCCGGGTCGTTAGGCCCTCCATGTCCTGCATCAATAACGATGCCCACTAAAGGCATACCCATTATATTATTACCTGGGCAAGTAGCTAAGGGCGAATATAAGAAGATTAAAGCACTCCATGTGTTTCGACCCACTACTCCATCGGCTTGAAGACGATTGTTTTGTTGGAACGCCCTAACGGCAGCTGCAGTCTGTGGTCCAAAAGTACCACTAATTGGTCCATCATAAAAGGTTAGCTGCTTAAGTTCTTTTTGTAACTCTGAAACCCATGGACCAGAATCCCCTTGTCTTAATGTCGGTCTTTGAGCAACCGGTGTATCAGAAAGACTTCTTTCGTTTTTAGTTAATATAGAATTAATTAAATCCTCTCTTAAATCATTTCTTAAGTACTCTTCATAATCTTTTTGAAGAACATTCAAAGGACATTCTTTGTCATCGTGACAATTCATCAAAATCCCTCTTTTCATTTTTGATTGTCAATATATTATATTTTCGCCTAAGAAAAAAGTTACACATTAAATTGGGTTGAATATACTAATCTGTGAGGAGAGTAAAAATATGCCTAAAGGTTTTTTAATCGTAAATGTCTTTTTTAATGATTTAGGAACACCGGTGAAAAATGCTTCAGTGAAAATAACAGGAGTAAATTTTGAAAAAATAGTTACAACAGATGAAAGCGGAAAAACATCGGTGATTGAACTTGATGCTCCGGATATTAATCTTTCACAGACATCGCAAGAAGAGATTAGACCTTATTCGACTTACGATTTAGAAATAACAAAAGCCGGCTTAAAAACCGGATCAATTTTAAATTTGGAAATTTTTGCGGGCGAGACAGCTATTCAAAACGTCTTTTTGCACGAAAACTTTTCGGAAACAATTGATTTTCCGGATCATATCCTTTGGGAGCCGGATGAGCCTAAAATCCCTGAGAATCCTGAAAAAGGCGATTTACCTTTTATTGCCTTTGTTCTGCCAATGGTAGTTATTCCAGAGTTCATAATTGTTCATGATGGTGCGCCTTCTAATCATAATGCGCCTAATCACATTGTTTCTTTTACTGACTACATAAAGAATGTTGCTTGTTCAGAAATCTATAGTACCTGGCCTCGCGAGTCTTTAAAAGCGAATGTACATGCGATTGTATCGTTTACCCTAAACAGAATATTTACAGAATGGTATCGCGGTCAGGGCTTTAATTTTACGATAACTTCTACGACTCAATTAGATCAAAAATATATTCATAATCGCACAATCTATAAAAGCATATCTGATGTAGTGGATGATTATTTTCGCTATTATATCCGCTTAACTGGTCGAGTTCAGCCTTTTCTTGCACAATATAATGATGGACGAAGAACTAATAATCCTAACTGGTTAAGTCAATGGGGTTCAAGAGATATGGCCGCTCAAGGGTTTACTGCAATTCAAATTTTAAGACATTTCTATACAAATAATCTTGACTTGCATGTGGCTGACGAAGTAGTTGGGCTTCCATCTTCTTTTCCTGGCTATAACTTAAGTGTTGGTAGTTGTGGTGAATACGTACAAAAAATTCAGATCGAGTTAAATCGAATCAGAGGTAACTTTCCGGCCATTCCGGTAATTTCACCAGCAGATGGTATGTTTAATGAAAGCACTAGAAGATCGGTTGAAACTTTTCAAAGGGTTTTTGATTTGCCACAAACGGGAATAATTAATTTTGCGACATGGTATCGGATATCAAGAATATTTACCGCTGTATCAGGATTAGCGGCCGGACTATAAAGAAAGCGCACTCTATGTAGGAGTGCGTTTTTTATCGGAATCTCGCTAGGCTATCCATTATTTTGCCATCTGATTAATAAGGGCATATTCCTTACTATCTTTCAGTTTGTTCTGTCATAAGTTCAAAGCGCATTCCAAACTTATCAATAAGAGAAACAAAACAAGAACTGTAAGTTGTACTTTGTATTGGATAAATAATTGTTGCGCCATCTTTCATTATTTCAAAACTCTTTTTTACATCTTCCGCTGTCTCAAAAGTAATTAATAAAGACAACGGGTTTGTATTTGGGATCGGATCATCTGGCGCATCAGTGAGAGTTATTCGTTGTTCACCAATATAAATCTCCGCATGATATACCAAATCGTTTTGATTGTTATCTCCTTCATAATCCTTTGGATTTGCATCAGAATTGCAATACAAGAGTTTCACTTCTGCACCAAAGGCTTGTTTATATAATTCAATAGCTTGTTTAGCTTGCCCTCTAAAATGAAAATTAGGTGTTACTTTAAGCATTTTAATGCCTCCTGTGAATTTTTTCTTACCTTAATAATTTGTTGATTCGAATAAAGAACTTTAGTCAATCACATATCTTTGATTTTTACTTTTAGGTGCTTCAGGAATAGTTAACTTTAATTCTCCCTTTTCTATTAGGGTTGGATGTATCGCGTTATCATGTAATATTGCGAACCAAAATTAAATTCTTTTGCCAGCTCTTCCCTTGAACGAGGAACTTTGCAAAATTCTCTTACTCTATTCTGAAAAATTTTATTGCTGCTTCCTTCCGTTTCTGCTTTACTTACAGGTTTTTCTTCTCCATTAAATAATATTACCTTAAAGACCCCGCCCTTGCTTTGAAAAACGGGAGCCGAGAGTTTTGCTTTTTTCATTGCCGCAATAATTGTTGGAATTCCAGAAAAACGATTTTCTGTTTTTAACATAACTTCTAGCGCTGTAGCGATAAATGGGTTTCTAGTATCGGCTGCCTGGCTGATTAGCAAATGCAGATAATGTAGGGTACAGTCTTGTTGGTGTTCCAAAATTAGCTTCCTTAATTTCAATATGCTGTTTTTCGCACTTGTGCGATACAATTTCTTGAACCAAGATTTTTAATTCTTCTACTGTCATCAAAACATCTCCTAAATTATATTTTATAAAATAATTATACTATATCACACAAGTTTACGCAATTTTTTTTAAAAAATATTTGCGATGTTTTTGCGTAAACTTGACTTTTATCGCTTGTTTCAAGTTTTATTTTCGTAATTTTATCTTTTTAAAAATTATATAGCACAATAAAAACGCAAACTTTTTTAAAAGTCTGCGCTTGTTATCTATTTATTACTTTTGATCATCAATTCACACATCTTTTTAGAGAACGAAACCGGATCTTTGATTGTAAATCCTTCCATTAATAAGGCCTGATCATAAAGCAATGTTGCATAATCAGCTAAAGACTCATCATTATTGGCATACAAACTTTCAAAGACATTAAATAATTGGTGGTTAGGATTAATTTCCAATACCTTACTGGCTTTTACATTGTCTTTTCCGTTTGGCATTTGGCTTAAAATCTTTTCCATCTCAAAGCTTACACCTTCTCCGCTTACTAAACAGACAGGCGAATCTGTCAGACGATTTGATAATATAACATCACTAACATCATCTTTAAGTAATTCTTTTAATTTTTCCAAAAGTGATTGTTTTTCTTTTTTCAATTCTTCGATTTTTTCTTTCTCTTCTTTTGATAAAAGATCCAAATCGCCCTGATTAACTGATTTCAATTTCTTATCCTGATAAGAACTAATAATATTAAAGACAAACTCATCGATTTCATCTTTAAGAATTAAAACATCAAAACCTTGTTTCTTAACTAAATCCATTTGCGGCATTGCCAGGATTGCTTCTTTTGTTTTGCCGGATGCATAATAAATAACCTCTTGTGATTCCAGCATCTTTTCAACGTACTCTTTTAAAGTAATATATGAGTCACCATTAATCGTCTCATACACTAAAAGATCTTGAAGCATTTCTTTCTTTTCGCCATATTTATCATAAACACCATATTTAAGATTAACACCGTAATTTTTAAAGAACTCCAAATACTTTTCCCAATCATTTTTAAGCATTTTCTCTAATTCGCTAATGACTTTCTTCTCAATATTAACGCTGATTTTTTCTAGTTGGTGTGTTTGCTGAAGGATTTCGCGGCTAATATTAAGGGATAAATCAGCTGAGTCTACTAATCCTTTAACAAATCGCAGATAATCCGGAAGTAAGTCTTTACATTTATCCATAATAAAGACACCTTTAACATAAAGTTGCAGCCCCTTTTCAAACTTCTCTGAATAAAGATCGTGAGGCGGCTTTTGCGGAATGAAAACTAACGAATTATACGTAATACTTCCCTCAACATGTATGTGCAAATAGGAAAACGGGTCCTGATAATCATAAAATTTTGATTTATAAAAGCTATTGATATCTTCTTCTTTAACTTCACTTTTCAACTTTTTCCAAATTGGAATCATGGAATTTAAAGTTTCTAATTCAAATTTAGTTTCTGTTTTTTCTTTATCCTCTTCGCCAAGTTCATTAATTATCGGCACTTGCTTAGAGATAAGCATAGTTATCGGATAGCGCACATAATCAGAATACTTTTTAACAAGTGACTTAATTGTATACTCTTCCAGAAACTCATTAAAATTATCTGCAAAATTTTCAAGTTCTGCTTTTTCTTCCGAAACAGGATTTTCTCTTAAATGAAGAATTATTTCTGTTCCGTGGTCGCTTTTTTCATATTCATTAACTTCATATGAATCCTCACCTTTAGAAACAAACTTATAACCTTTATCAGAAAAAGGCGATTTAGTTAAAACTACAATTTTCTTACTGACCATAAAAGCCGAATAGAATCCAACACCAAACTGACCGATAATATCAATTTTGTCAGCGTTAGTCTGATCGTTCATGGCTTGCATAAAATCAGCTGAACCACTTTTTGCGATAGTTCCAAGGTTATTGTTTAGTTCGTCATAGGTCATCCCGATTCCATTGTCTTTAATTGTTAAAGTTCTATTTTTTTCATCGATTGAAATATTGATTTCATAATCTGTTTGCGCTAAATCGCTATTAGTAAGTGATAAAAAGTGGTATTTATCAATCGCATCACTGGCATTAGAGATTAATTCACGCAAAAAGATTTCTTTATTTGTGTAAATAGAATTAATCATTAAGTCAAGTAACCGCTTAGTTTCTGTTTTAAATTTCATTTTTCCCATTTAATAATGTCTCCTTTTTTATTTATTATATCATAGCTTTTTGGCACTGTCAATAGGAGAGTGCTATTTTGTTGCTAAATTAAAATAATCGTTCCAGATTTTTCCTTTTGGCGTAACAGAAAAATTCATCTCTTCTTTTGTGATGGGATGAAAGAAACGCAAATTATAAGCATAAAGAGCAAAATGATTTTCCTTTAATGCTTTAGCTCCATATTTAATATCACCGCAAAGTGGAAAGCCTAAATAGCTGAACTGTACACGAATTTGATGATGCCGTCCTGTTATTAAATTAATATCCACTAGAGAATTATTATCTTTAATATCAACAACTTTATATTCCAAAATTGCTTCTTTACCCCGCTCACTTACAAAACTCTTGTTTTGATTTTCATCCTTCAGCAAACTATTTATTAATTTTCCTGACTTTTTTAGCTTTCCGCAAACAATTGCATAGTAATTTTTATTGAAATCATGCTCCTGAATATTTTTAGATAAACGCGCCGCAGCTTTTGATGTTTTAGCAAAAACCATTAAACCTTCGGTGTTGCGATCAAGACGATGAACTAGCCCAAGATAAATATTACCCGGTTTCTGATATTTCATTCTTAAATATTCTTTAAGTATTTCTACCATACTATCCTGATTAGTATAATCTTTTTGCGATAAAATACCAGCCGGCTTTAGACAAACGATAACATGATTGTCCTCAAACAAAATATTAAGCATATCTTATCAGTTGAGCTGCGCCAAAGACACCGGCATCATTTAATAGTTCAGCTAAAATGATTTCCGTTTGTTCAGAAGGCGCAAAGCTATATTTTTGAAAATATCTATTTATTTCCGATAGCTCATTTTTCAATCCTTTAGAAACTCCACCGCCAATAATCACAACTTCCGGATTAGTCACCAAAGTTAAATAACTAACAGCTATTCCTAAATAATGAAAAAATATTTTTTTCACTTCAACGACTGCCAAATCAGAGGCATTCTTTTTGGCAAAAATATCTTTGGTTGTAAACTTTTCATCTAATGTGAATTTTGTTTTAACTTTACCTTCTTTAACGATTCTTTTCATTTCTTCGACGATACCATTAGCACTCGCAACCGTTTCTAAACAGCCATACTTACCGCAACCACATTTTCTTCCATTTTCAAAGACAACCTTAAAATGACCAATCTCGCCCGACGCACCATTGGATCCGGCTAGGATTTTGTCTTGATAAATAATTCCTCCGCCTACTCCTGTACCTATTGTAATTAAACAGGCATTTTGATATTTCTTACCAAGATTATAAACCTCACCTAAAGCAGCGCAGTTTGCGTCATTTTCTGCTTTAATTAATATGCCCGGAAAAAACTTATCTAATTCTTTATTTATATCAAGAGTATCCCAACCTAAATTAACACAGCCGATACACAAATTATCAGAAACTGCACCAGGGACGCCAACGCCAATGCCCAAACAATGCTTAATGCTTAATTTGTTTTTAGTTAAATAGCTTTTAATCGTATTCGCAATATCCGGAATAATATTTTTTCCTTGATCTGAAATGTCAGTAGTTATTTCCCATTTATCCTGTAGGTTCCCTTTCTTATTAAATAATCCAAGTTTAATATTTGTGCCGCCAATGTCGACACCGATTATATATTGCATTCTCTTATTTCCTCCGGTGGGTTCTTAATTTTAAAAGCGAAAAGTAATAAAAATGGAATCAGTGTTAAAAACAATTGGACAATATAAGCCTCTTGAAAACCAAAGTTTCCGACAAAAAAACCAAAAAGATTAGCGGAAACAAAAATTCCTAAAGACATAATACTTGTAAAAATCATAACTGCAGTAATTTTAATTCTTTCTTCTGTTATACTTGCGATATATTGGTAAAATATTGGCAAGTATAATCCGTTAGTTACACCACGAAGCATAAAAGCGAGAATAAACCAATATTGATTTGTGGCTAAAACAAAAATCATATTGAATAGAAAAAGTGCGGTTAGAGAAAGCATAAAGATTTTTCGATAGCCTATTTTACGAAAAATAACTGCTGAAAAAATCATAATCGGAATCTCAACTATATTACAACTAACAGCCATAAGCGTCAGATAAGTCATTGAAACATCAAAGGTTTGATGCATATAATTAAAATTATAAAATATTGAACCGGCATAAGCTAACATAAAGAAAAAGTAAAATACTAAAAATAAAACGTACCGTCGATTTCGCATTAGAAACTTTATGTCTCTTTTGTAATTAGTGTTTTTCGGTGCTGCCTCTTTAGGTAGTAACCCGACACAGAAAAAAGCAATAACCGTCATTGGTAAGAAAAACCAGATACTAACAATAATCCCAAATCTATCCGCCATAAAGCCTAAAAAAAGTGAAGTTGAAAGCCAGGCTATAACACCTAAAAAATTTATTTTTCCAAAATCGGAAACTTCTTCCGGATGATTATTGATGTATTTGATCGTAACTGAATCCGTTAATGGCATAATAACGCCATAAAATAAATCAAAAATTATATAAATTATAAGCAGTAAATAAAACTCTAATCTAAACAAAAAGAATATTCCAAGTCCCAGAACAACAAAATAAGCTATCCTTACTAAAAGTAAGGGCTTATTGGTTTTATCCGCAATAATCGCCCATGTAGGACGCGCACCAATCGCGGTCAAAGATACAATTGACATCATAAAACCTATTTGGATATTATCTAATCCTTGATATTCCGCTAAATATATCGCAAACAATGAGCCAAAAAAACAAGCTGTCACATATTTAATAAAATAAAATATTCTTAATCGCGCTGTCATATGACGGTTAAAGGCTTTTCCTTGACTTTGCATCCTTATATTATTCATAATAAACCTCAGAAAATATTATACCATATATATATTTTAATAAAATAGAAAAATAGCTGTTTCCAGCAAATTTATTATTCCCAATCATCCAACACTAATTCTTTAAAACAAAAAAGGCTTGTTTAGCCTTTTTGTTCTCTAAAATTAAGCAGGAACTAAAGCTCCAACTCGTTTTTGTGAGGTTTCCGCACAAACCTGAATTAAAATATCTCCTAATTGATCAGTACGCTTAACGATAGCATCTACATCATTAAGACGATTTAGTACAACTTGATGCGGATGACTATAGCCGTTTCCTGTTTCAGGTGTTCCTACTTGTATTATCGCATAGGTAGGACGTATATGTTCTAAGAACGTTCGACCACTACTTGTATTAGAACCATGATGACCAACATCTAAGACACTTACATCAGTTGGTAGATTATCTAATACATGTCTTTCATTTAGATAATAAGCATCTCCCGTAAACATGATTCTTTGTCCTGCAAAGTAAATACAGAAAATTGTACTGTAATGATTAACATTAAATGAATTAGTCCCAGGATTATAATTATAAACAGTCGGACTATAAAAAGTAACGCGCGCTCTACTGCCTAATGGCCCAACATAAAAATACTTACCAGCCATTGGGATATAAATATTTGTATCACTTCCGTCTGTCCACGTTGAAGTTTCCATCGCTGTAACAAATCTTTGAAAAGTAGCAGTTTGTTGCATTCTTGCATTACCCTCACTAATGCCAAATTCACGATATGCGCTGGCATTAACTTCCGCTTGCGTAAATGTGATAGGTCGCACAATATTACGAATGTAGCTGTTATTAACGATATAATCTGCGCTTCCTATATGATCAGCGTGACTATGGGTTGTAATAAACCAATCAAACTGCATACGTTCCTGATCAGGAAAGAATTCTCTTATTCTAGAACGAAAGGAATTGTGCGTTAAATTCCATCTTCCTGCATCAATCAGCATTGTTTCGCCGCTGGCAAAACGGACAAATGCGGCATCACCTTGTCCGACATCCAAAAAGTATACCCGCATTCCGTCGTTTATTTCGCGATCATTGTCGCCCAAAATGCTATCCAGCAGATCACAGCCTGCTAAAACAAACATACTTGTCAACGCAAGTATAACCGCAAACAATTTAGCGGTGACTCTAAAGTTTTTTATTTTCTTCATAGTGCTATATTATACGTCAAATAGCGGCAAAAGTCAACTTCTAAAAATAATTTGTGTTAATAATTAATAGAAATGTTACCTCTCTCTAATTTTAAGAATTCCGCATAACATTTTATAAGTTGCGCTTTTTTTGTGGTTGCAGTTAACCAATAATAATGCTTATATTCTTCAATGTGAACTTCGGTAAAGAGAACCAATTTTTACAAGATAAAGCTCATTTTGTTCAATTAAATATGTTATCACTTGCTTAGCGACTTCCATTTTAGCATCTTTCTTGCTTTCGGATTCTGCTTCAAATTTAATGTTATCATCTAAAATTAATTCAACTCTCTAATGATAAAATTCATCTTCACATTATAACAAAGATTTTTTAAGATTCTTGAACAACTCGTTTGAATAAGGCTCATTGCTGAAATCAATAAAAAAGACAATACCAACTATTTTGTTAAAAATAATTTTCTATCCAATCTTCAAAATCTTTAATAAACTCTTTATTCTTATTCGCCTTTCTCGTTAACTGAACAGAGCAATCACAGTAATCTAAATTATGAATAATGATTGGCACTTCTTTTCCAAAAACTTTTTTGATAAGACCATCTTCATGAATTTGATCTAATACTTTAAAAAGCACTTT
>Ga0123355_10001967_pt1 | contig 29003 bp, 31 predicted proteins | sample TergutEmb28metaG_3_FD_89872 | JGI IMG/M metagenome (GOLD analysis project Ga0123355, IMG submission 89872) | Embiratermes neotenicus P1 segment gut microbial communities from Petit-Saut dam, French Guiana - Emb289 P1 | ecosystem: Host-associated > Arthropoda: Insects > Digestive system > Gut ... | reverse complement strand
TGGAGTATATAGGAAGATCGAGAGCCAATAGGATACCACTTGATAAAGCAGCCGCACAAAGGTTGAGCGGTGACTTCTATCTGGAGTTTAAGAAGTTCTATGATTTCTTGAAGCAGGAAAAAATAAATACACCATGGAAAATCATGGATAGTTGCAATATGAAATATGAAGGCCGTATTATCGGAGGGATAACTCTGCTTGGCGGTGAATGGGAAGATGATGTCACTGAATCAAGAAACAACCTTCGTATTGGTGTAGCTACTGCGGATGGTAATGGGTATGATAAGTATCTGGAAGGACAACCACAGGAAGTTATTGATTTATTTATGGATCGGATAAATAATAAATGCAGTCAATGCCGCCCATCTTCCTCATGTGCGAAAGGTAAAGGAATTAACATAACCGTATCCGGTAAAAGGCATAAGAATATATGTTGTCTCTCTAATGGCTTTCTTTTTAATAGCGTGGATGGAAACATAACTGAAATGGTCATGATAAAACATGGCGGGACACCCCAAATGGAAATGCCAATCCTCCCTTTAGATACAGTTAAGGCACTTATAATAGCTGCGAGAGGATATATCGGAAAGGTATATCCAGCGCATTAAAGGTTATGCCTTAATCTCATTACCGCCCTGATAATGTATGACGGTAACGATTATCAATGGACAATTTATGCGAAGGCTTAAATATATAAAGCGGTCCAATATCGGCAGTTAAAAGGGGCAGAGGGTGACAAACGTCACCCCCGTCTATATATTGAAAAGGAATATAATGCGGCTAAATAATCGGATGTATTGGTCATCCATTTTCCTCTGTACTTGGTAAAGTATCTTCTTCATTAAAGACATCATCAGAGACAATATGCTGTTTTCCATGGTTCTTCGGTCATCCCTTTTTCTTCTTAACGTCAGTCCCTGGTGAAGGGGATGGTGGATCTTTATATATAAGGCTTGAATCTTCAGAAGAAGGTATATAGGCTTTTGAGCTTCTTCATTTTTTGTCTCTTACTGATGGTTACAGGAGACAGGTTTATAGAATGATATTTGCTCAATATATGTGATATATGTCGGTCGTTCATTTCTCTGATAGCAAGATGTAGCGACTTCTTCTTTGGTACTAGCTCTAGCAATCGTAACATTTTTGTTTTTAGTCTTTTATCATCCACATTATCCTCAATAATTTTCACAGACTGATCCTTTTTATAGACATCTCCAAAGGGGACTACCCGTAACATGGTGTCCATAAATATTTTTTCACTGTTCTTTGATAGCTTAATTAATCGCTTGGTCGTATCTTCTTCATCAGTATAATTGCGAATTGCCTTCTGCGATGTCAGTTTTACTTCAATACGGAGTACGCCTTTCGCATTCTCTATTCGCTCTTTAATTTCCCTTCGTTTCATTGTCATGTTTTGTATGTTCTGCCTAACCTCAGCTTCCTTGTCATATGCTGTGAAATCTACACCATTCGATACTCCTTTCAAGTCGAATCCCAAATCCTCATCGTACCACTTATCCATCTTACTGTACTTTGGAGAGAATCCTTTAACCTTTTTAATGTTGTGAAGGAAGCTTATAAAGGCTGAAACAATCTCCCGATTACCAAGCCTAATATTCTTTGTTAAGTCTATTCGGGATAGCAGGAAGTCATTTAATACATACTCCGAGTCAAAATACTCATCCATAAATTTTTCAAGCTCAAGGATCATTTCGTTGATATTCATCTTGCTTGGTTCCCACAATGTGGTTAGATCATCTAGACCAAGGAGCTTACTTGGGTTGACATGAAGCTTTATCCATTTTCTATATTGAGTTTTGTGATACCAAACTGTCACTCCATTTTTAAGATATGAGAAATCCTTGTCGCTCTCCGTGTTGTAGTTTTTCTTATCCTTAACCTTGTTGCGATGTTCATAAAAGGTCTCTTTATCAACTTCTTTCCTTAACTCGAATGTATGTGGCGATATCATAAATTTCTTGTATCCTTTCTTAGCATTTTCAATAATAATATCTATTACATATAGAGTGATTTCCTTGTAGTTTCCTTCTCCCTTTTCCTCCTCTCCACCGTCCTTCTCCCGATCCATTTCTCATATCCACTATGACCAGTAACTTATTCCATAGATCAATATATGATCCTATTACCTAATATCCATTAACAATCTATTGATACATAATCTTTACTAATATGTTATATGTAAAATATATTTATTATTAATTATTGATTCTTACAATGTAGACATTTCTATTTTCATAATATATAGTTATAGGAAAATTGGAAGGATGACATATATGGCCAAGAGAGATGTTAAAGATAGTAGTCTTCCTGATAGTATGTCTATAAGAAGAAAGGGGTTAGAACCCATGAGGAATGAGTTAACTCCACGGGAGATAAAGGAAATAGATATATCATTATTAAATCCACACCCACAGAACGAGAATATCTACGGGAATGAGGATGTAAGTGACTTGGTAGGATTAATCGAAGAGTGCGGACGGATAATTGATAGTCTAGTAGTAAACCAGGATAATGTCATAATATCCGGCCATAGAAGATGGTTGGCTGCTAAAGAATTAGGATATCCAACTGTTCCATGTGAAATAATAACGACCCATTCAATTGAAGAAGAATTAGAATTATTGATCTATTATAACGCCGCAAGAGACAAGACATTTGAACAACGAATCCGTGAGAGTATGACATTAGAAAAAGTATACTCCGAACTAGCAAAGAAACGTAGCCTAAGTAATCTAATCCAGAACAAGACCGACATGGCCGACGTGACCATATCGGAGGATTCTGTTGAGGGTGATAGTCCCCTAGGTGCTACTCGTGATGTGGTTGCCAAGAAGGCCGGGATATCATCCAGCAAGACATACAACCGTGGAAAGAATGTAATATTGGCAGTTGACCGATTAAAAGAGTCCGGTAATGTTGATGATGCAAACCTACTACTTGCGGTTCTTAACAGATCAGCTTCAGCAGCCGAGGACTTAGCCACTAAGTACGACCTCAGTTCATTATCAGACGATATCAAAAGCGACTTAAAGCTTGGTAAAATATCAGTCCGTTCAATCATTCCCAAGAACAGTAGTGAAGATAAAAAGAAACCACCAACCGAATATGCATCTGCCAGAGAGCATATAAAGATTATGATTTCTTCCGTTAAAGCATTAAAGAATATTGATTTGACTGGAAAGACGGATAAGCAGATTAATAAGATCCATGAAGATGTAGAATCTGTTATGCAAGCTCTTCAAGATTTTTTATCTATATAGCTACTTTGGTAGAGTAACACAAGTCATTTGAAAATTTCATTTGTGTTATAGAAACAGATTCCTCATAGGGCGTCTGTTTTTTATTATTCATACGATTCTGCAAGACTTGAAATAACAAGTGCTATCAATTTAATTCCAACTGTATACTATATCATCAACATTGTCTGTTTCATAATCGCGTATGAAAGTGCCAAATACTCCGCCTAACTCATAAATTTTCCGCTCTATTGATTCCAATATTATGCGCTGTTGCAATACTAAATGATCAATCTCTTCAGAGGATATTTTCAAAGTATTCAGTAACGATAACTCGTGAAATTTCTTGAGTTCTGTTAAATATTCAATAATTGATTTGTACACGGGCTCATCAAAATGCTCTTCAAACTCATTCAGAATATCTTGATTTATATTTTCAACAAACACTTGAATATCAAACGTGTTCATCGGTTTTCCCTTTACATAGTCATGAATGCCGCAGTTAACACTGGACTGACTAAAAATTTTGTACATACGCTTTGCCGTAGATGGAGTGCTTATTTTCTTATCAAAAATTTCCTCAGAAATTCGTTTTTGGTAAGTTTGCTTTTCTTGAATAATTGCCTGTGAAGAAAAGCTATTCTCTGTTGATTTGTCATCTTCCACTATTTCAAGAGCCGGTAATTTTAGCATCACTATAAATTGTTTTAATAGACTAACATAAAAATCATTCTCGGACTCAGTATCACAATCTACAAAACCATTCTGTCTAGTTAGAGAAAATTCACGTTGTAATTGTTTCCAATTGTAATGAGCCCATGTTTTAAAGTAATTATCAAAACCAGTCTTATTGACTTTGCCATCTATGAAATAATCCCTAAATCCCCGCCCTTTTCCTCTGCGTAACCACTGTTTGATTGTCTCTACCTCGAATTCACCAACAGCACCAGAAGCTTTAAAAAGATCTTTTACTATATCTGGCTTAGAATGTTTAATTACATTTGCTATAGCTGCTATGTACTCATCAAGTTGTGACCTTTGACTCTTCATTGAAATGTCCCCTAAATGTCCCCATTTTGCACCTAAGGTGTTCCTTACACAACTCAAATGCATTTGTTAATATTTTTTACATAACACGGCGAGGGCTATCTACCGCCCCGTAGATATTTTAACACATGGGAGGAGGTTTTAACTACTATCCATAGATAAGAAGCATTGATTACGGAAGGAGGATAGCAGAATCAGCGGACATTCACTTAGCCTATTCGTACGTCGACATATTTATCATGAGTGCCATATGAAAAACCATCTATAGAAAATAAGTCGTTCGGAATCATTGGATGGAAACCTTAATCTATTTCATAACACATGGTATTTCTGGTAGCTCCGATTCAAAAACGTGTTCAAAATTTACAATAATGGAGGAATAAACAATGATACAAAACCATTTCGACACTTCCCCAACTGTGGGAAGCCACGATAATCTGGTTTCAATGGAATCCTTACAGACGAGGATAACTCAATTGGAAAATCAACTACATGAGGCACAAGCACAAGAGCGGCGCGCTGCAATTGAGGAAAAAAAGAAGTCTAAGTTTGGCTGGAAGAAGATGCGTAAATTTTTTACCAGTATCATTAGGCCAATACTAACCTTCATCCCTAACCTTATTAACGCTATTGCCAATCTTAAAAAATCGGCTGCACTTACAATATAGCAACATTTATTTTGCGAGGGGGGTTATATCTCCCCTCGGCTATCTTAATTTATTCAATATGAACAGGAGGAATTGTAATGTATTACCACAATATTAATGATGAACGATATTATGAATTTTCCGGCGATGTGGGTCTTGAATTTGTCATCCTTGGTAAGCCAAAAAAGGATGGAACTCGTTCCGAGTTAAGCAGAAGACATATTTCCAATTTTTGGCCTATTGTTGTAAGCCGGGTAGAGTTAAAAAACGGTGACAATGTTACCATCTTGGTCAAATTGAAATTGGTGTTTGCGGATAGTGTTGAAGATGAAATATTTACCATGCCGCTAGAAAGCCTGGATAAAATTTGTTGGCCTAATGAAATAAATCTAAGGTGTATCCTTAGTCCTGATGTTCCCAAGGCGAATGAACATATAGCTAGCATAATTCGCTCACAGTGCTTCACTGCTCTTTTAGAAAATATGGGGGATATTGACCGTCTAGGAACCCATATTGTTGAAGGAATACCTGTATTCAATGCCGGTAATCAGCTAATCTGGCCAGACAGTATCAGCATCAAGCCTAGTGTTAAGTGGGAACCTTCACCTAACATTCGTCTCGCAATTGACTCCAACTATTCGGAACAAGATGCAGATGTTGGAATGATGAAAATCATAAACCTAAGTTCTGAGTCTGGCCGACTACTATTCGCCTTTAACCTACTAAATGTAATGAGGGAAGCGTTCAGCATTGTTGGAGTAACGCCTCGTAGCTGTATATTTATGTATGGCCCAACGGGTGTCAAGAAAACGACATTTGCTAGATTTCAACTACAGTTATACAACAGGGATGAGACTTTTGAACCACTCATTAGATTAAATGCTTCGGTTGCGGCAGCAGTAAGGCTCTTATATGAGAAGTCCGATTGCGTCGTGGGGCTTGATGATCTCTTCCCGGCTCAAGACCGTGACATACATCGCCTCCAAGAAAAGACACTGCTTGAGATTTTACGAATTATAGGTGATGGCATTGAGCCAGCTCGGATGAGGGGGCAGAAGATTGCTAAGTCACCGCCTCGGTGCGGCGTTTTGTTCACAGGTGAGTATTACATTGGTGAAGGGTCTGATGCGGCTCGCTTACTTCCAGTTAGAATGACCATTCCAATAGATAACGATAAGATGTCCGCATGTCAACGTGAACCATTGATGCTGTCTACGTTCTATCACTTTTTTATAAGGTGGTATATCACGAACTTCGACACCATCTGTGGATTATTAAAGGAATGGATTGCTATTTACCGCAGCACCAAAACCGGAATCCATGACAGGTTGCAGGAAATGCAGTTTTGCCTTGAGGCAGCCTTCAAACTATACCTGACATATCGTATTGAAAAGGGCTTCATTTCTAAGGATGTATCATTAGAGCAATATAGTTCTTTTTACCAGCAGCTACGGGGAATCGTCAGAGAACAAAATAATCGAGCGAACCGTAGTAAGGTTTTAAACCCAAATATTGACCATCTTGCTTTAATACGCTCCATATATCATCAAAAAAGTTTTAGCCTTGTCACTAGTATTAAAGACTTCGAAATTAAGGAGCATGACGGCATCATACACAACGATCATCTTTACCTGCGCAGAGATAAACTGCTGAAGCTGATTAGAGTATATGAGCCATCAGTAGATTTCGATGACATTTTGGAAAACCTCAAGATGCATCAAGCCTTGAAAAAAGGAAACAGCAGCAACTCGAAACAACTTCATGGTGGAAGACGTAATTTGCGATTCTATGTTGTCAAACTTAGTAAACTAACACAATAGCTAAAGTACCTGTATGTTATATCCCTACTTGCTTCAAATTTCAACCGACTTAATGATGTTACTCACTAACGCCCATAGGCGTTAGTGAGTAACAAATCACAACTAAATAATGCTGGCCTTAGCTTATAGGGCAGAAAGGAAGATCAAAATTACAATCACAAAAAGAAGGCTCGGCCAAGATTCTATCAACAATGTGAATACCAAGTCATCTGCGTCAACGACAACTTGTGCTTGTGGTAATTCTAAGCGAATATCCAAACCAACTTGTTCTCAATGTAGCTTTTACCAATACATCAGAGGTACAAGAGCAACAATACCCACAAAAGTTTGCGCTTGTAGTAGGCCCAAAGAGGCAGGAGCATTGTGCTGTCCTGTATGTGACAAGACCCTGCAATATTACCTGGAACGTCGCGCTAAACGTGAAGGTCTCAACAAAACTAAATTTTTGAGATATATACGCAAGGATCATGGCATTGGTATCGCAGGAAAGTGTTCACTATGTGATGGTAATTACATCTTTGGCGGAAATAATCCACAGCCAGTAATTGATGACTATGATGCCCGCTGTTGTGACAGATGCTCTGATTCAGTTGTTTTGCTGGGACGAATCAATCACATCAGAATACATGGAAGAGCTTATTAATAGGGCAGCCCCTCTTTATCACATCCTGGCAATGCGGATATACCGAAAATTATTTAAGAAAAGAGGAAATTATTATGGATAAGGCAGCACGAGCAGCAAAGACGTCGAAACACCTGATGGATGCTGAAAAAAACAGAACGCAGCTAGTCAAAGCAGCCATCTTTGCTATTGATTTTGCTCTAGCTGATTACACAAACAGGCTGGATAAGTATAGAAATGAGTACAACTATCATTTCAACGATGAGTATCTCTTTAATAAATATAGAATTTTCAACGCCGCAATTGAATTGTTGAAATTTTTGACATTGGAAGAGATTGCCGAAGTATTCAGTGAGCCTCATTGCAATTCAGCTAAAATGCTTGAATTAATAAGGGGATATCCTGAATTTGATAAGGGGCATCATGTTCCAGGCGTGGAGATATCAACATTGTTAACTATGACTGCCATTTATATTGTACAAGATGGGTTGGATATAATGAACTTTAAGTTGATAAAGTTCTTTATCAACTATTGCGATTGTGTGGATTACAAAGCGATGAGAAGTGGTGTTGAGAATGACTTAGATGTGTGTCATTACCATTTCGAACTACCTTATATGTGGGATATCAAATGCATTGATGTTTCAAGAATGAATTATAATGAAAGACGCGACCTGCATATCCTTGATTATTCACCTTCTGCATCTAAAAAAATAGCAAACAAGGATAATAGGCTAATGCTGTGGTGCGCAGTCCGACTTGGTGATCCTACAGATATCTTTGTAGCGTATGCAAATAGAATTTGGAGTAGCGAATCAAATGATGATGATCCTGATGCGCCATCATGACTCTATGTGAGGTGAACGTCATAACTAATATTTCAACAAGTAATGCTGTGTCAATACCTGTGGCACTTGACGGCTACAAGGACCTCTTGAGCGTCCAGGATCTATCAATAATCTTTGAAACATCGAAACAGACCATCTACAAGGAACTAAAGGATGGTAAGTTTGGAACACCCATTCGTATAGGTAGGGTAATTAAAATCCCGAAAGTACGCTTACTACAACTATATTTCCAAATGCTATAAATCTTCAATTTATGAAGTCCGCCTGTGCTATAATATCATCATGTCAATTGTAGCACGGGCAGGACTTTCATAATTTTGAAAGGAAGATTGCCTATGACTGCAACACTACGAATTAAAAAGGGTAGACCGAATTACTATATCGTGATTCGCTACCAAGATGAAATAACCGGAAAGGAGCGTCAGAAGTGGGAGACAACTGATATTCCAGTTAAAGGCAACAACAAACGGATGGCTGAAGAAAGACGTAAAGATGTTTTAGCGGAATACAAGAAAGCTAGAGATGGTAGCATCGATATGAGTAGAGATGTTCTATTTACGGTATTTATATTGCTATGGTTGAAGCAATTACGGTCATCCATTGAAGCTGTAACATACGATACGTATAAAATGATTATATGTAATCAAATCATCCCGTTCTTCGAGCCAATGAAATTGAAGCTTAAGGATGTTACATCTCTCCATATCCAAAAGTATGTTGATTTCAAGCTCAAGTTAGTATCTCCCAATACTGTCAGGAAACATCTGTGGAATCTGTCTAAATGTTTTAATGCCGCCATCAAGCAAAAGATGATAGTATTTAATCCAGTCAAGGGTATTGATATGCCTAAGAAAGTTAAGTACACGGGTGCCAAGTATTATAACGAGAAGCAGATTGACGAACTGCTAGATGTGATAAAAGGCGACATCTTAGAAGGTATTATCTGGTTCTCGATATTCTACGGTCTTCGCAGATCAGAAGTATTAGGATTGAAGTGGAATGCGATAGACTTCGACAACAATACTTTTGACATAAAGCATACTGTTGTCAGGGTTGATAAGGTACTCCACAAGAAGGATTCCGCTAAGAATGATAGCAGTTACCGTACACTGCCAATGCCAGACATAATTATCGACATGCTACATCGGGTCAAAGCCGCACAAGATCATTACAGGTCATTACAACCCAATGATTATATTGATGAGGGTTATGTATTCACTCGGGAGAATGGACAACTTATCCTTCCTAACTACGTCACCAAACACTTCAAAACCATCTTACTCAAAAATAATCTCCCCATCATCCGGCTACATGACCTTAGACATTCGACAGCAAGCTACCTTCTACATCTTGGATTTAGTATGAAGGAAATTTCTGTATGGCTTGGTCATGGAGATATTGGTATTACGATGAACCTGTATACCCACTTGGATATGACGGCTAAACGTAATATCGCCGATACCCTTAGCGGAAAGCTCCAGAGAGTTGCCCCGTAAAGAATCGGGGACAAATTTACGAATATCGGGGACAAAATCGGGGACATTTCAGTTTTGAGACAAAAAAAAGAATCAAGGTTCACCAGAAACCTTGATTCTAAAGGGTTTTTGAAGCTGAGCTGGAAGGATTTGAACCTTCGAATGCAGGAGTCAAAGTCCTGTGCCTTACCGCTTGGCGACAGCCCAATGCATATTACGCACCACTTATGAGCCTTATTAGGCTATGCTATTCAGGCGCGCCCGAAAAGTGGCGGCGCCACTTTTCGGGTGGCCAAGAGCTAATGGGGGGACTCAAACCCCCGACCTGCTGATTACGAATCAGCTGCTCTATCATCTGAGCTACATTAGCGCACGCGAAACGATGTGACGCGAAGAGAAATATATCAAAGAAATTTCGGCCTGTCAATTGCATTTTCATAATAAAAAAGGTACACTTGGACAAATTTATTAAAACCAGTATTTAAACCTGCCCGCACCCCATAAAGGAAGATAACATGAGTACATCATACGCCTTAACAGAAATAGTCCAACACTTCAAAAACGACAGCGGCTTTGAGCGACTTATGAGTGGCATGTTTGACTTGTATAACCGCTATGGCCGTTGTTTTAGTGCGGTGCGCTTGTCTCGGCCTACAATGGAGGAAGAAAAAGCACTGTCTGTTTTCTTTAATCGCGATTATTACGACCAGATGCTAATTCGTATAGGACTTGCGGAGTTTGAACGGCAGGTGCATAAAGTATTTAACTATGATGTAGGGCTTGCTACTATATTAGAAGCTTATTTTGGCCGCCCCATTACTTCGCATAGCGAGCCCGCACTCGATTCCAGCCGTTATAAAGATGCCTTTACCCGCACAATACGTGACGATTTGTTGCCACGTTATGAAGATACACCCGCCGCTTATTGGCTAAGAGAAATACTTGCTCACATGAGACGCACTTATCGGCAATGGGCAGATCAATTTCCGCATGAACCCGAAAATGTACTGTCGATGATATCTACTGTGTGTGAAGCTGTTAATGCTCTGCCAGGGCAAGGCCAGCTTGTTAGGCTTTCAGACTTTTCGTCCCAGCATCTGGGTGATTGCAGGGCACTTGATTTCCATTCGCCTCTTGGCCCTTTATTTCTTAGAGCCTTGGCTCATAGGTATCAGGCATCTGTTCCTACTTCTTTGGAGGATAGTATCCGGTTATATTTACAGGCAGGGTTACTTTCTGACGGGGTTCTTAGCCAGGTTGCCGTAAGAGGTATTAAAACAGACGATGAGGCCTGCATTTTCTATAATCAATTGGGAGAGGCTCATGTACTTACATTAGAAAACATCTGCCGCTTAAACAGCGCCGGTGCATACGGCGATAAAGTATTTGTCGTAGAAAACCCTCATGTGTTTTCGGCGCTCTGCGAAAGGCTTAGCGGACTTAATTGTACATTGGTTTGCGCAACACACGGGCTAAACCCAGCTCTTGAACGCTTGCTTACATTGTGCACTGGATCTGGGGCTACTATATACTACGCAGGAAATATGGACTACAAAGGGTTGACCTTGGCAGATAAAGTGTTTCTGAGGTTTGGCAAACTGTTCGTACCGTGGCGCTATGGCAAAGCTGATTATGAGCTGCTGTTTACAGGAAGCGACTACTTGTTGCCAGATGACCGGAAGGACTTGGCAATGCATAACGAAGAACTGGCGTCATTGCTTTCTTTGCTGCGCAAGAAAGGCAAATCGGCGTCCTCGTTGCCACTTGTGAGCTTGTTAGCGGAAGATATCCGCGCATTTTTGGGGCAGGAACAGGATCGTACTTGAATTAGTCTCTCACTAACATAAGCGTCCAGTAGTAAATACCATTGTCGCCCATGCTAAAACCTACCCCTGCGCTTGTGTATTCGGCATTTATCAGGTTGGCATAGTGGCTTTGTGAGCTTAGCCAGGCTCCTAATACTTCCATGGACGTTTCTTGTCCCATGGCAATATTGGCGCCAACTAAGCTGTGGGGTACCTGGAAACGTGTAAGCTGTTGGGCTGGGCTGCCATAAACAAGCGACTCGTGACTAAGCAACCCGTGTCGTTTCATCTCTTCGGATTTATAACGGGCAACCCTTGCTACTTCCCAATTTACTGTAAGCGGCGGCACTCCTTTTTTGGCTCTTTCGGCGTTTACAAGCATAATGAGCTCCATCTCTGGGCCCTGGTAGTGATATCCGGAAACAGTTTGTGGATGGCATAAAACAAAAAGTGTAGTTAGTATAAAAAAAAATGCAAGCGCCTTTTTCATAGTCAGATCTCCCTGTAATTTTTGCTTTATTATGCCCATAAATATACAAAAAAACCGCGTTAGCGGTGCACATAAATCAAGGAGTGAATTTGAATGGCCAACAAAGTCGATGTTGTTATCTGTGGTGAGGTTATAACTCTTAAATCCGATGAGGACGAAGCGCATTTGCAACGCATTGCCCGTTATATTGACCGTAAGTTGGCGGAATTAACGGCGACAAATGCCAATGCGTCTATAAATGAGCGAATCCGCACGTTGCTTATTGCGCTTAATGTGGCGGATGATTATTTTAAGGCTTCTGACGGCTTAGCGCGTACCAAAGCCATGCAAGAAAAATATGTAAATGAACTGGCGCGCATGCAGAAAGAATATACATTATTAAAAGAAAGATTTCATGAGTTGCAAGGGGAACTTACCCACACAAAAGCCGAATTGGAGTCGTTTGTTACAGAATATGATAATAATTTTCCAAGAGAAGGCATAAATGTATTAACGCTACCACGCGAAAATAAACGTAAAGTGACGGTGAGATAATGGAAAAATTGCAGGCATTACGCAACTTAATGAAAGAAAGAGGGTTGGACGCCTATTTAATCGCTAACGGCGACGCCCACAACAGCGAATATGTTACCAAGCACTGGAGAGCCAGGGAGTGGTTTTCGGGTTTTACAGGCAGCAACGGGACAGTAGTGGTAACACACGCCGAGGTTATTTTATGGACAGACGGGCGGTACTTTATCCAAGCTGAAAAGGAATTGGCTGGGACAGGTATTGCCCTTTTTAAGATGGGCACACCCGGTGTACCCAAGTATCATGAATACTTAGCTGAAGTATTGCCGCACAGTGGCAAACTGGGCTTTGACGGCCGCATTATGACAATGAAAGAAAGTAAAGAACTTAGCGAAGCCCTTGAATCAAAGAAAATAACATATGCATATACCGAAGATTTGATAGGATTAATTTGGAGTGACCGCCCAGCTTTACCTGCTGCCCCTGCTTTCGAACATGCGCCGCGTTTTGCCGGGATGTCTTCATCCGAAAAATTGGCTGCAGTACGTACGGAAATGGCAAAACACGACGTGACCACTTATCTTGCAGTGGCCTTAGACGAAGTAGCTTGGCTTATGAATATCAGAGGAAGTGACATACCATATGCGCCGGTTGTTAATGCGTATGTTTTAATCACAACCAGTGCGGCTCATGTTTTTATTGACCGCAGCAAAGTTGCCGTGTTTGCAGCCAACCTGGAAGCACAGGGCTTTACTTTGCATGACTATGACAAACTTGTGGGCTTCCTTGGTGATTTACCTGCCGAAGGCAAGTTTTTATGTAATCCCGATAAGATTAATATAGTATTGGTTGATGCCCTGCCAAAGAACATGCAAGTAAAATGCGATTTGCCAGAAGACATCATTATGATGATGAAGGCGGTAAAAAGCGAAGTGGAGCTTACTAACTCACGCAATGCCTATCTAAAAGAGAGTGCCGTTTTGGTACGCTTTATAAAGTGGCTGAAAGAGACAAAAGACATATCCGCACTTACAGAGGCAGACACCGCAAAGGAACTGACCCGCCTTAGAACTAATCAGCCTGATTTTTTACAGGACGCGTTTTCGACAATAGCGGCATATGGTCCAAATGCTGCGCAGGCCCATTACCACCCAGGAGAACGGGGCTCAGACTTAAAGCCAGAGGGCTTCTTCCTTGTAGACACAGGGGGTAATTACCTGGACGGCACTACAGACACCACTCGTACCATTGTAGTGGGTCCGCTAAGCAATGAAATGAAACGCAATTTTACATTGGTGCTAAAAGGGTACTTAGCCATAGAGCGGGCTATCTTCCCTAAGGGGACGAAGGGGCGGCAGTTGGACGCCTTGGCGCGTTTAGCCCTATGGGAACATGGCTTGGATTTCAGGCATGGTACAGGGCATGGGATTGGCTATTGTTTATGCGTACATGAAGGGCCCCATGGGATGTCTTCAAAATCTAAAGTTGAATTTGAGCCGGGCATGTTGTTAAGTGTTGAGCCGGCATTCTATGAAGCGGACGCCTATGGCATACGCACCGAAAATATCGTAGAGGTTTATGAGCATAGCGAAACAGAGTATGGGCAATTTTTGGGTTTTAGATCTTTACTATATTGCCCAATAGATATATGCGCGATTGATGTCAAACTCCTGAACAGTGATGAAATCAACCAGTTAAACGGCTACCACCAAAAGACGTATGAATTGGTTTCGCCACTGCTGACCGAAGATGAGCGTACATGGCTTAAAGAAGCCACACGACCAATAGGATAAGATATGAACAAGCAGGGCATTGGACGGACGTTTGCGTTTACAATGGTTTTGGTGCTTGCCTTTGCCTTGGCTTACAATTTTATATTTACGGGCACACTTATACCAGGCGACAATGAGATTATTGTCGCCTTTTTGGATGTTGGGCAAGGTGATAGTATTCTTATACGATCACGAGATCATGCAGTTTTAATAGACGGCGGTGATGTTAACCGGCAAGAGCCAGTGCTTACGTATCTGCGGCAGGTAGGCGTTTCAAGGCTGGACTATGTAATTGCCACCCACCCCCATAGTGATCACATCGGCGGGCTTATCGCGGTTTTGAACCGAGTAGATGTGGGGTATGTCCTTATGCCGGGCGTTATACATACGACTACAGCTTTTGAGAATTTTATTTCTGTCATCGAACATAACCAGATACCCACCCATGCGCCTGTGCCTGGTGAAAATTTTAGGGCAGGGATAATAGATTTTACGGTGCTGGCGCCTGCTCGCGGCTTTGCGGGTTCTAATTTAAACGATGCTTCTATTGTCGTAAGGCTAGACCATGGCGACACTTCTTTCCTTTTTACAGGCGATGCGGAGGCCAATAATGAACGGGCTATGCTGGCTTCTGGGCAGGATTTACGTGCCGATGTTATTAAAATTGGGCATCATGGTAGCCGAACTTCTACTACGGAGGCATTTTTGGATGAAGTGCAGCCAGTGGCGGCGGTTATTTCTTTGGGAAGAGGCAATAGATTCGGGCACCCTCATAGCGAGGTGCTTGAACGGCTGGCTTACCGCGGAATCTCGGTTTACCGCACCGATGAACTTGGGACAGTTGCCATGGCTACCGATGGGGAACGGATTATTCTGCTGGTTGAGAAATAGATTATTTTTCAATAAAACGACAGCAAACTTTCCGGCTTAAGCGGCGTATATCTTTTCAACAGTAAGCGGATGAAGCAAATCCGATGAGGATTAATAATAAGTCCGCAATAATTCAAAGGAGTGGATGTTATGCAATGTAGAACCCATCCCACTACCCCGGCATTTAATACTTGTAACCAATGCGGTGACTGGCTTTGTGACAGTTGTACGGTAGATATACAGGGAAGGCAGTTGTGCCGCAGTTGTTTGGGTAAATTAGCCGCGCCTGCGCCTGATAATCCTAGCGTTATGCCATCGTCTATGCCTGGAAAGCGGCAAATCAGCTGGGGGTTGTTATTTTTCTTTTCGCTTTTCTTCCCGTCTGGTGTAAACTATTTGTTTATGGGGCTGATTAAGCGTGGGCTGGCGGCTCTTACTGGGTTTTTCCTAATGATTTACTTTATCGGTGTGTCGCGCATGCCCCTTACCATGCTATTTGGACTTGCGTTGCCGATATTCATACTAACTTGTATATTCGACGGCTTTAGCATCCGCAGGCGTATTAACGCCGGGGAGTTTGTACCTGATAATATTGATGAAGTAATTAACTTCCTGCGCCGTAATAAATATATCGGGTGGATCCTCATGGCAATTATAGGCCTTAGCGTGCTTAGCAGTGTTGTGGGTATTTTTATCCGGTTGGTTGGTTGGTTGATGCCTTCGCTTATTATTGTGGTTGGGCTGTACTTGCTGCTTAAGCGTAAGAATCCACCTGGGCCACCTCGTGATACCGATTCTAATTAAAATCCTATTTGCCTATCGTGGCAAAACCGCTTGCTTCGCGTTTCAAGCCGCCGCTCTGTCAAACAGGTTTTAATTTGGAATCGGTATGAGTAAGCAACTATTTAAATAGCATGTTTTCTCCAAAAAAGACCTCTTGTGACGCCGGTAGTGCTGGCTGCACAAGAGGTCTTTTCACCATGTATGATGGATAGCGGGGGATGCGGGGCATAGCGGTAAAAAGTCGTACCCCAGGGCCTTAAAATGCTGTATTACCCCAGGGAGGTACTGTGCCGTAATTTTCTCGGTATCATGCATTAACACAATAACTATGTCACCGGCGTCCTTTGACGCGTCCTTTATTTTAGAAAGCGCTGTAGACGCTGTTTTAGCGCCCATTTTATCCCGGCTATCGCAGTTCCAGTCGAAGAACTGATAGCCCATACTCGCGACTTCATCTTTGAGCTGGGCCATAATGGTCTTGGCTGCGCCGCGTGTCACGCTGCTACCGCCAGGGAAACGCATAATATTGCTGCGTACACCTGTTTGCTCGAACACTATCTTATCAATTTTTGATAAATCCTCTATAAATGCTTCCTTTGAGCGGTAAATTTGGTCGAAGTCATGGTTATAACTGTGTAGGCCTATTGCATGGCCTCTTTCCACGATATCGCTCATAAAATGTGTGTGCTCCCTATTACCAACTACAAAGAAAGTAGCCAAAATATCATGCTCATCCAGGATTTTTAGTATTTCTGGGGTGTACTTAGTCGGGCCATCGTCGAAGGTGAGATATACAACTTTTGAATTAGATGGGGGTTCGTAGCCGTCTGGGTACACAGTAATATACGAATATGATTGGCCCCCGGCTATGTCATCATCTGCGGCAAAAATCATTTGCGCGCATAAAAGTAGCGCAGCTAAAAGCATGATGAAGATATATATTATTTTTTTCATGGCATCTACTCCTTAATTTAATTCACTACACATAGATTATCTGACTGTACTAAGAAAATTATGTTGCCATTTCGAGGATGGATGCGCGTGGGTTGAAGAGTAAGAAGCGAGTGGTATGGTCATATATGTAAAAGGGGTTGTCATTTAACAACCCCTAAGCTTTGTAATTTAAGAGATAACTACACCCTTTTTAAGGATGATATTAGCATACCGCGCACTTTCACCCGTGGCAACAATGGCATAGGCTTTCTTGGCCCGTTCGTAGAATGCGAAGCGCTCTATGTCTTCTATACTGTTGCTAGCATCATGCTTAGCTAATATGTCACGGTATACCTGCTTTATTTCCGGAACATATGTGTCACCTGGCACAACGCCCATGAGCGCGACTGATTTATCTACATATGTGTCCAAGGGGAAAAACTTCAATATTGCGTCCAAAATAGGCGGGATTTCATGCCCGTCTAGCCGTACCAGGCGCTGTGCCATACTTGTAGATGGAAAATTACCGTCAGCCAGCACAATCTCGTCACTATGGCCCATTTCCATTAGTATTTTAAGTAGTTCGGGAGATAGAATTGCGGGTATACTTTTTAGCATTGTTGGCCTCCTTTAGTAGTGAATTAATTCACTATAGTAGTATATGCTTATTATAGCATACTTCATTAGCCGCTTAGCATTCTCCGGAGATGCCTACAACTAAAGCCATATTTCTTGGCGAGGGTATCGTAATTGTAGCCATTGAACTCCTGCGCGGCTTCCTTTGCCAGACATTCTGCAAATATTTTACGGGCAGACGGTACATAAATAGTTGCACCACTCAAATTTTCACATATAGCATAAATAGCGTCGAATCCTTCCAGGCCCATAAGGGCATCATATGGCTGCAATATTGACTCTGGGTGCCGCTCAGCGGCTTGGCGCAAGACTTGTTTGTCCATGCGGACCTCCTTGTGTAATTTATTTGTCATGATATTTATATGCAAATATTATTCTTTATGTGTAATTATGTTAAGCCGTAATATGTATTTTGAGTGAATTTTTCACATTTGAACTATGGTAGCGTTGAATTTTTATGTTACACATGTTATAGTGAATCTAATTTACTAAAACGTTTTCTGAAAGGGTTTTATTATGTGTCACCCGTTTATTAACACCACTACTACTACCACCCAGAGTTAAGTTTTGTAGTCAGCGAGTCTGCCGACGACAAGATTTAGCTCTTTAAGTCGTTGGTAGGTGGATTTATAAAGGTTTTTTACACCTCACCGGCGATATATCGGTGAGGTTTTTTATTTTCGTGAAAGGGGGTGATTGCCCTGAACACATATGAGCGTTCGTATTGTATTGATGGGCTGATGACCGCCCGCTCTCCGGCAACCATAAATTAATTAAAATTTTAAGGAGAGTATGAATATGCCTAATTATAAAAATCAATTAATAGAACTATTGCAGCAAGCCGTCTCCGAACTATATTCGGGGAGCATGATTGTAGATGAAATAACAGAGAGCGGATTTTATTGTGATTTTGACATGATTGACCCGCTAAACCCTGAAAAAATCGCGGCATTAAGCAACTGGCTGTTGGGCCGAGATATCCTATGTGCTTATGAATTGTCTAGCTTTTCTGGCGTGTATCTGGGGGGTGACTCTGCTAATAAAATGTTGCAGCGGATTTATGTCACGGCATTTGAAACGCTAGAGGAATTACAGGAATATCGCGAGAAGCTAGCTAAAGCGGCGGAACGCGAGCATAAAAAACTGGGCTCACAGCTTGGCTTATTTTCTACTTCGGAAGTCGCCGGGCAAGGGCTGGCACTATGGCATCCCAAGGGTGCGACAATACGGTTCTTGCTTGAGCAATTTAGTCAGGCGGCGCATTTGCTTAACGGCTATCAGTGGGCGTATACACCACATATCGGCCGGGGGCAGCTTTGGAAAACTTCAGGACATTTGGATAACTACAGGGATTCTATGTACAACCCTCTTGATATTGATGGTGACGAGTATTACCTCAAGCCGGTTAATTGCCCGTATCATTTTCTAATCTATAATAGCGAAACGCGCTCATACCGCGATTTGCCGATACGGATGGCAGAGTTTGGGACGGTATATAGATATGAACTATCTGGCACGTTGCACGGCTTTACACGAGTGCGAGGCTTCACTCAGGATGACGCGCATATCATATGTACGCCCGAACAGATTGAGAGCGAAGTAGAGCTTGCGTTACGGTTTTCACTGTATATCCTGCGTTCCTTTGGATTGGTTGAGTTTAAGCCCTATATTTCTACAAAGCCGAAAAACAAATTTATAGGCTCCGACGAAGATTGGGACATGGCAACTGAAGTTTTGAAAAAAGCTGTGATAGCTGCCGGGCTAGAGTATGAAGTTGACGAAGGCGGCGGAGCGTTCTATGGCCCCAAAATAGATTTGAAGCTACAGGATTCTTATGGCGGCGAGTGGCAGTGCAGTACTATCCAATTCGATTTCAATTTGCCAGAGCGGTTTAAGATGAAATATGTAGGCAAAGATGGGAAAAATCATAGGCCGGTGGTTGTGCACCGCGCGTTATTTGGGAGTCTTGAGCGCTTTTTTGCTTTGCTTATCGAGCATTACAAGGGTGATTTCCCGCTATGGTTTGCGCCTGTGCAATTTGCTATCGTCCCGATTAATCTTTCCCACAATGAATACTGCAAGAGGTTGGAAACAGATCTTAAAAAAACAGGGCTGCGGGTCGAGGCAGATTTTTCGGAGAGTCATATGCGTGAAAAAATTAAGCGATTTGAGAATCAAAAAATACCCTATATGCTTGTGGTCGGAGACAAGGATATAGGGCAAAGTGGATTTTCTGTTAGGAGCCGCAAGCATGGCAACCTTGGTGTGATGAATATTAGCTCGCTTACAGAGCATGTAAAGGATGATATTGAGCAGGGCAAGCCCAGATATATCTTAGTTGAATAAGGAAGCATCAAACCCCGCTAAATAGCGGGCCTGCTTCTAGCACATCCCGCCTGACATACAACACACCATCCCTACGGGGCTGCAAACTCCATTTAACAAGGGAGATACAGTCATTTTCTATTTCTATGCATGTGATTTGATGCCGCGAGACTAAACTGCCGTCGTTGTAATAAGGCGGCTCGTCGGCTTTTGGAAAGTACGGCTGATGGGTATGACCGGCGATTAGCATTGTATTTTCCTGCCGGCACCAATCTATAAGAAACTTTTCTACCATGTTGCTACGACCGGGGCGGCGTGGGGTGTCGAAGGGATTTTGCACACCTATAAGCTCCAGCGGCCGCCAAAAATAGCGCACCAAGAATCTTGCCAGCCGCCATAGCCGGAAGTTGAAAAAGTCCGCTTGATGCCCGTGTATCAATAAAATTTTGCGATCCGATGGCCTATGAGAAAGGATAAGCCCGTCATGTATTTTTATACCCGGGAACAGCGGCATAGCTTCATCATCATCTGCGTATCCGTTTACCGGGCTGCCCTCCAGATAGCGCACCACCCATGAAGGGTTTTTCTTGTCCATGTCATGGTTGCCGTATATCATGTGCAACCTGCCAGCCTTGTAAAACAGTGAAAGCAACCTAAAGATATCCTTATGAGCTTGCACAATCATAGGAAAATGCTTGTTTTCCCATAGTTCGTCACCGTCGCCTAGCTCTATGTAGGTGAAACCACCACGCAGATACTTGTTAAGCGCGGCGTGGTATATGTTCTTGTTTTTGGCAAAATTGTCTGCGGCGCTGCCTGTGCCACGATGGCAATCACTCATGATAACCAGTTTTGAGCCTTTATCTATAGACAGTTCGTTGGCGGACATGAATGTCTTTTGCACGCGTGAATATGCGGACATAAAAAGCCCCTCTCGCATAAATACTTATCATATATCTATGCGGGAGGGGCTTTGCTTGTGCTAATTTATCTTGCCATACGCTTACGGATATATAAATTTAATTCTTTAAACGCGCTACGGGGGTTAATCTCGTTGAGGGCCTCAAGTAAAGCCGCGGCCTCATCATCGGAAAGATGCTCACGCTTGTTGGCAAGGAATGCCGCGCGGTTTTTGAGTATAAACATGCGCACATCGTTTTCAGATTCCCTACGGCCTATCATCTCGCCTACCACTTTGCTGGTTTGGGCAAATTGCATAAACTGCTTGTTCATTAGGGCATAGTTAAGTTTGCCGCTTTCGTCGCTAAAGCGGTCTACTATGGCTTTAAATTCGTCACTTTCCAGCATTTGCGCGGCAGATGGCAGGGCTCCGCCTGTAGAGTCGGTGCAAACCTCATCATCTTCCACTTCATCAGAAACCATGATTTTAACTTTGCCACGGGCCGAATAGGGTAGCCCGGCAAGTAAATCCATAGCCTCATCGAAAGACGCGTATGGGAATAAGTCTTGATCCACCACGCCGTCTATGATGACATCGCCAGTGCGCTTGTCTACTTCGGCAAAAATGGTCATATCCCGGTCTGTACGGTGCATTTTTATGCCGCTTCCGCCGCTTTTTAGCTTAATTTTATAGGCTACGGCCGGTATCATTTCTAGTTCTACTACTTTTGTACGGATGATGTTCATGGGATTACCTTCCTTTTTGAGATATTGTTTGCTTATTCAATTGAATAAATGCATAAAGACTTATAAGAGCCGGATAGCCCTCTTCTTTAGAAGGGGTGCTAAGAAGCTGTTTTCAACCCCGCCAACGGCGTCTTTTCGATCAGATTTCCACCACTTTTCGTTGGCCCCTCCTTGCTTGCCTTATTGGCAAGCCGCGTCGGAGCCGCCTCAATTGGCGAAAATCTGTCTCGAAAAGTCACCATTGTCGGAGTTGAATACAGCTTCTAAATGCCCGCGTACTTGCCTGTTGCTTCGATTTTTCTTATTGCAGCGATAACTATATCTTTATCCTCCGGGTTTGTTATACCATGCCATAAATCGGCCGAAGACAGCACTTTCATTTTAAGCTTACCTGCTTTTATAAGCAGGTCGATTTCTCTGGGGAGGAGATACTCATCTTTGGCTGTATCTGCGGTTTTCATAAATCTTTCAAAGCCTTCTTCCAGCAGCGGGAAAATTTCTGGATGCAGGCCAAAAAAATTCATGGACACAACTGTGTTAGCGGGGTAATTATTATCCTTTGGTATAGCCAACTGCTCATCTACCTCCAACAGATAACCGCTTGCGTCTACTGTGCATATGCCCCTTGCTACGGTGCCGCTGTCGGAGAGGGTATTTTTGAGATAGTACGCTACCATCGCGCTGTCTTTTGAGGATGTTAACTGCTTATGCATTTTTACGTACGCCTCGCGCCCGTAAAAATCATCTGCGTTTAATACTGCAAAGGGTGTTTTAACCGCGTCTTTGCAACATAAGACGGCTTCGGCTGTGCCGTAAGGCTTTTTTCTATGAGAGGGTAACTGTTGGTATACATAGGTTGTATCAATTTTATTTTCGATCCGATTGCCTATGATCTGCCTGAAGTCCTCTTCATTTTCTTTTTTGATGATAAGTACAGCTTTGTTAAACCCGGCTTCGATGGCGTCGTGAATTGCGTAATCCATAAAGACTTCACCGTTAGAGCCTATGGCTTCCAGCTGTTTTAACCCGCCGTAACGGCTGCCCATACCTGCGGCCATTATTACTACTGTAGTGTCCATTCTCAAAACTCCTTTTTAACGCATATTAACGGATACGTTCTACCAATCCTGCTCTTTTTAAAATGTCATTAGCCGTATGCCTTGATTTTATGCCATTTGGTATCGCTACCATTTTTATATTATCCGGGCATGACCACATATCATGGCTACCCTTCCCATGCCTGAAAAATTTCCAACCGTGCTTATCCAAAATGTCTTTGACGCGCTTGCTGTAATCATTCATTATGACACCCTGGCCATTTCAATACGTACCGCTTCAAAAATCAAATGTATTGGCCCTTCGTATTGGCAGTTAAATTCCAATAGCTCCGGAGCAGCTAATAGTACCTCTTCGACAAGCATATCGAATGTATCAGCTTCCAAACATAAACCAGGTATATCATCAGAATTTGTAAACCACACTTTGGCTTCGTTATCCCATATTAATTTAACAGTGCATTTCATTTTGTTCGGCCTCCTTCATAATTTCGTGATCATTGAATTCATCATTAATGAATTTCATGAATCCATCATGCAGGTCGGCACTCCAACTCATACCTGCTGGATATGAAAGCACAGCCTTATTGAGCGTCAAGCGTCGACAATGCAAAAGTTGGGCAGAAGTATAAGGTGTCGGTTTACCTCCATATTTCTTGTCTCCGGAAAGCGGATGCCCAATAGACGCAAGATGCGCTCGTATCTGATGGCTGCGCCCCGTTATAGGGTTTACAGATAGGAGCGACCGTTCACTGGAAACTGCTAGAGATTTATATACAGTTATCGCTCGCGGTTCGCAGTTGGTGTTTGTTATACGAGCTATATTGGTGTCAGTATCTTTTTGATAATGCCCTTCAAGGATTGCACTGCCAAGAAGTTTACCGTCTATTACCGCAAGATACTCCTTATCTATATATCCTGCAGGCATGACACCGTCCCCGGCAGAAACCGCCGCCACGTGGCTACCGGAGTTTGTAAACAGAGCATTAATAGCCCTTAGCGCTTGATAGTTCTTCCCGCATATCACTAGGCCGCTGGTGTTTACATCCAACCTATTGCATAAGGCCGGTGTGAAGGTGGCGTTGGGAGGGAAGTCACCATTTTGCCGTAGATATGCCAATATCTCGGCCAGTAGATGAGTAGCTTTGCTTTTCATTCCCCCATGGGAAGCTATACCTGCAGGCTTGTTTATTATCAGAAGATTTTCGTCTTCATATACAATAGCAAGACGAAAATCCGGTTTTGGCCCTTTGGTGAAAACCGGAAAAGTAACACTGTTATTATGCTCCGGCGGTGATTCATAACGGCCTTTGCGACATTCATCCAGCGTCTCCTGGGAAAGATGCAACGTAATAGCATCTCCAACCCGAAGCAACTCACTGCCCTCGGCCCGTTTCCCGTTTAGCTTTATCCTCTTCTTACGCAGCAGCTTGTATATGAAGGAACGCGACGCGTTATTTAGATATGCCATCAGATATTTATCTAAACGGCGACCTACATCGGCCGTCGTAATAACTACTTCACGCACGGTTTTTATGATCCCATATCAAGTACGCATTCATAAAAGGATCCAGCTGGCCATCCATAACCGCCTGAACATTGCCAGTTTCTTCGCTGGTGCGATGATCCTTGACCATGCTATAGGGGTGGAACACATATGACCGTATCTGGCTGCCCCAGGCGTTGTCCATTTTTGCGCCGCGGATGCGATCCAGGTTTTCCATTTCCTCTTCTTTTTGCTTGAGGTATAGCTTAGCCTTTAGCATTTTCATGGCGCGGTCACGGTTTTGAATCTGGCTGCGCTCGTTTTGCCACTGGACAACAATCCCTGAGGGTACGTGGGTTATGCGGATAGCGGATTCGGTCTTGTTTACATGCTGGCCACCTGCACCGCCGCTTCGGTAGGTATCAACTTTTAATTCTTCCGGGTTAATTTCAATAGAATCGGCCTCTTCAAGCTCAGGCATTACGTCACAAGAAGCAAAAGACGTGTGCCGCCTGCCGCTGGAGTCGAAGGGCGAGATGCGCACCAGGCGATGTATACCCTTCTCGCTACGCAGGTAGCCGAAGGCATTGTCACCGCTTATCTGAAAAGTAGCAGATTTTACCCCGGCTTCTTCCCCATCCAGCAAGTCCAAAAGCTCGAATTTAAAGCCGCGTCTGTCTGCCCAGCGGCTATACATGCGCAGCAGCATACCTGTCCAGTCGCAGGACTCTGTGCCGCCCGCGCCTGGGTGCAAAGATACTATAGCGTTGAAAGTATCGTAGTCACCGCTTAGCAAGGTTTCTACCCGCAGTTGCTCGTAGGCGGCGATAAAGGCTTCCACCTCTGCCTCTGCTTCTGGTACCAAGGACGGGTCATCGTCTTCTATGCCCATATCGCAGATGGTTAGTGCATCATCATAAGCGGAATTCAATTTTTCGAAGGCGCTTACCTTGCTGCGCAGGGCCTTTAACTCCCTAAGAACATTTTGTGAATAAGCAGAGTACCCCCAAAATGCGGGGTCTGCGGTTTGGGTTTCTAATGATTCTATTTCATCTTTGGCCTTGGCGAGGTCAAAGTGAATCCCCCATTTCTATTAGCTTGGCCTTGTAAGGCGCTAGGTTGCGTTTTAGTTCTTCTAATGCCAGCATTTTTTCACTCCTTTATATTAAGGGCTCTGCCCTTAGACTAATGCCTATCTTTCTAAAATACGTTTAACAGTCAACCTTTTTCTGAGTTAAGATGGTGAGTCCAACATTCATGCTGTGCCTTCATCATGCTTTTTATTTCGTCTACATGCTCCGCGCTTATTGGCGGAAGCTCGATTAAATAAGTATGACAACAGCTGATAATTTTCCCGCAGGGGTAGGTGTAATAGTAATCCTTGCATTTTCTGCACTTGTCGCAAGATTCTTTGCGGAAGTTGCACTTGCTTTTAACATTTTCATGACGGAAGACTTCAGAATAATCGGATACTACGTTAATTTCCTTTCGGGACTCACATTCTTTTCTCACACTTTCATGGAATATCTGCGAGAAATCAGACACCGCGTAAAAAGACAGCGCAAGATTTGTTTGTTGCCCTTCACCTGATGCGAGATTGGGCGGGCTGATTTTGCACAGCCTACGATAGCCGTAATTTTTTACGTTTTTTGCGAAGATCACCGGCTCATGAGTATCTTTAATTTTAGATGGCGAATAGCCTAGTTTTGCTGCATGCTCGGCTACATCGCGGTATATCATTTTATCTTCATCGGGTAGAATGTTGACTAAGTCGTCGATCCTTGTTTTAGTTTTTTCTGTCATATAGCACACTCCCTAATTTGGCTGCGTGTTAGTTTATGAGAATAGGCGACCTCTGCTGCAAACATTCGGGTTTTGATGATACTGATAAAAGCGATATTTTTGGTTTTGATTATACCGGTAAAGGCTATGACGTGTGCTTTGAAGGGTGGAAATAACATTGCTAGTGCTTATATTGTGCAGTCGCCTAAATTCGAAGTATTTTCATCCAAGAGTTCCCTTGCGGCAACAGAAATCTTGTTTCCTTGCCCCTTCCATAATGAACGATTAGTTTCTAACTCTTTTCCAAACAGCCTCATTGATAATTCAGTAGCTATACGCCTGTTGGCGTGGCCGTGTGGATTGGTTTTGCAGTCATTTCCATCCTCATCCCCCATCATCCCCAAGACAAGGTGGTAAAGCATTGGTTCAGGGTTTTTATAATAAATCAATTCAACCAATTTAGCTCTGTATTCCAAGTCTGCGCTTTCAATATCGGGGTAATGTTGCTTGTCATAAAAATGCTGTGCTTCGTGCTTGAGCAGACCAATTTTGAAACTTGGCGAAAAAGTGTTATATGACTTGGCAAAATAGTTTGTACCGGTAGGCGTTACCCAACCGCCGGTTCCTGTTTTGCCAAGTGATAAGTAGCTGAGCCAACCTTTAGTTACAACACCTTTCATAACACAAACGTCAATATTTACCATTCCGTAAGGCAATTCAACAGGCATTTTTCGTATAGTTTGGCGTTTCCACAAATACAAATCAGGATAGGGGGCCGTGGTACCGAACAAGGCAAAATATCCTCTTTCCTCCAAATATTTCATAATCATATTCTCAAAATCGCTATCATATTTGGTTACATTAGGAAATAAGTAAGAGAGCTTGTCAAGCAAATATTCTTTGCATTGGTCGGTGGTTACGCCATTTACCAATGCCCACTTCAAATAATCTTCATACACGCGCAAAAACTCAGAAACCTCGAGATTCTTTGATTTTAATACATATTCTCCGTTCTTAAAAATCCCTTTTAATTTTACCGCTAATCGTTTGCCGCCTATGACTCGATTCAAGTAAGCCATAACTTGATTGTAGTCTCCCTTACAACACAATCCATGGAATATTTGTTTATTAAACCTTTCGGTCATCATAGTCAATCCCTTTCATATATAAATCGAACACATTGTTTTTGCACATGCACCACACTTGGTTGTGATACATAAGTGCGCCCTCTGTTTTAATTACTCAGCTGGTAAAACAGTTTTATAACAACTTTGTGTTTTTGTGATGAAGGTATCCGAACGGCGTTATTTCCACCCTTCGCAGCTCACATCCTAGGATGTGTGGTGTTAAGGGGTCATTAAAATCTCGTCCTTGTATTCTAATATAATTCTTCGCACGTACCACATCGTTGTGGTACGTTTGTGCGCCTTTTGTATCATTAGGTATAAGATGAGAAGCAATTAAAATACATCTTCTGACAGTAACCTTCTTCCATGAACGACAGCAACCACAAACACTCCACTATCCACCATTTCATAAATGGTTCTATATGAACCATGGCCTATTTCTCTAATGTTGGGGTTTCGATATTCGGGAACAATCCTTCCGCTTTTAGGGAAAGCAGTTAAACGCTCCGTTGCATCAAAAGCACCTTCAGCAAATTTATTTGCGTAATGTACTGAATCTCTTGCGATGTACTCTTTGATTTTATTCAAGTCATCTAAAGCCGATGGAACACACACAACGTCTATCATAGCGCACAAAGAAGTTTACGAGCTTCTGCTAAAGGCACCCCTTTTCCTTCCTGCACCTCTTTGCGCCCTTTTTCCACTTTTTGAATTACGTACAAGGCGTACTGAATATCATCCCAATCAACTGTATCCGGTAGTGTTTGCAAACACTCCATTGCTTCTTGTTTCACCATAGAGAATCCCTCCTTAACTTAGTAGCATAATTACTCTTTCCATGAGATTATCCCATTACATATTCCGGCTAACAGCAATAAACCGCCCCAGCAAAATGGCTGCCCCAAGCAAGGTAACCTGCAGCGCATTATCCGGCGCAATAACGAAAACCACTACAATAACCACGCCGCACAGCAGCACCCGCTTCCATTCTTGACGGAAAAACTCGCTAATACGCCGGGTGTGCGCCTGAGTATATCCGTTTGGGAAAAGCATCCCAATAAGCCAAACAAGCGGTAGCGGCACCAAAATCAGCACTGTTATAACCAGCGCCGCAACCTGAAAGCCGCTCATAATCCCTATCCTACCTTATTAACACAGCACTGCTTAAACTTCTTGCCACTGCCGCATGGGCATGGGTCGTTGCGGCCAACTTTGTCATTGTTGCGGCGGGATGGCTTTTTAACGGCAGTCGCGTCTTGATTAGTGGACATATCTTCTTTTTTGACGGCTTGCTGCATCTGGGGTTGCATTTCGCTTACGACGGCAACGTTAAACAGCGCCCGGATCGTATCAAGCTGGATGTTATTGCTCATTTCCTCAAACATTTCAAAACCCAGGAACTTGTACTCAACAAGAGGGTCGCGTTGGGCATAAGAGCGCAAAGAGATACCTTGGCGCATCTGATCCATTTCGTCTATATGATCCATCCATTTTTTATCTACTGTGCGCATCAAGAATACGCGCTCAAGCTCACGCATGCGCTCCGGAGTTATTGATGCTTCACGCTTTTCGTATAGCTTTACAGCGTCATCGTATAACCTGGTTTTGATATCATTTTTGGTTATGCTATCCAGTTCTAGGGAGGTCAGCTCCAGGGCTGGCTTGTGGAAGATTAGCATCAAGTTCTCGTTGAGGGCGGGGATATCCCATTCTTCTGGGATATCTCCGGTCAAATAGGCATCTGCTGCCCTGTCCAGTACAGACTTTAGCATGTTCATGACATGGTCTTGCAGGTTTTCCCCGGCAATTATCCTGTTACGTTCGCCGTAGATGATTTCACGCTGCTCGTTCATAACTTGGTCGTATTGCAGCAGGTGCTTACGTATGCCAAAGTTATTGCCCTCTACCTTCTTTTGGGCGTTTTCTATTGCTTTTGAAAGCATTTTATGCTCGATGTTATCGTCTTCACCCATGCCAATGGCATCTACAACTTTCATTACCCGATCAGAACCAAATATACGCATTAGGTCATCTTCAAGGGATATATAAAAGCGGGATTCACCGGG
>Ga0123355_10001966_pt1 | contig 29014 bp, 20 predicted proteins | sample TergutEmb28metaG_3_FD_89872 | JGI IMG/M metagenome (GOLD analysis project Ga0123355, IMG submission 89872) | Embiratermes neotenicus P1 segment gut microbial communities from Petit-Saut dam, French Guiana - Emb289 P1 | ecosystem: Host-associated > Arthropoda: Insects > Digestive system > Gut ... | reverse complement strand
TTTTTTGAGGTCTAACTCATACCCTATGGCATTCACATATTTTACGAGGGTTCTTAGGTTGGGGCTTATTGCCTTGTTGGTTTCAACCCGGCTGATAGCTCTTTGATCAAGTCCGGTCAACATACCTATGGTTTTTTGGTGAATACCTGCGTCTTTTCTCGCTTGTACTAACCTTTGTCTAAATTTGGCCTCTTTATCCAATTCGTCTATGTGTTGCTTAACTTCGGGGTCTTCCATAAGCTCTTCTAAAATTTTTTTCTCTTGCTCGGGGTTAGATTTCACAAATGGCATAATATCCACTCCTTTTTATTAGACTGCGCTTGGACATTCATTATCAATCTACTAAATTTTCAAGCCAGCTTCCTTAGCTCTTTTAATTGCTTTTTCCATCTCAAATTTTTCAGCTTTATTTTTTTGCTTATGACAGGCATGGAGGAAATAAACGCTATTCCCATCATGCAGAACATACATTATGCGGTTGTCATAAAATTTGATAACACCAAACCAACAAAATTACATGTGTCGAGTTGTGAATAAAAAGTTATTCACAACTCGATACATGCTAAAAATAGAAAACATGCTACTATCAATAATGAAAATAGCAACACGGCCACACACCGTGTTGCTAGGAAAACATTTACAATTATATAAGGAGCGATTCCAATGAAAAGAAAGATGTTGAGAAAGATGCTTTGCGCAATGTTGGTATGCTTGCAGGTATTTGCGGGCGGCTTAGTGGTATATGCCCATGACGGTGGGACTTATTACGAAACAGTTTTGCCAAGAGACCTTGGTTCAGACAGAGGCGGCAATTCTTAATCTAATTTAATGTCAAAGTGTTTCTGTATGTGTTCAGCTATAATTTCCGTGTCATTAGCATAATTAAATAAGCGTGAGCCATGGTATGCCATTACCCATATAGGAACACTTTCTTCTACTTTGCCAAGCATTTGCAAATTGTATGCACGATTGAGTGCAAAAGCTGGAAGCAAGGTCAGCCGCTTGTGCCTTAACTCCATTTCCTCTCCCTCTTTAATAATTTCCAATGCCTCAATACGGCGACCCGCACGTCCCAAATGTTTCGAGTAGTTATAAAAAATTGTCGGATACATCCGTACTTTTTCCCTTTCATCTACATAATAGCGATTCATACTATCGCGTAGCCGTTCAAAAAGTTTGAGACCCCGGGAGGCATTACCAGCGTTACAATAGTGCATAGCCATTTGATTGGCTATCATCACTTCATAATAGCTAAGCCTGCACTTATCCAATGATTCTTCCTCTTCTTCTTTCTCAAACTTTGGTCTGGTAGCCAGCATAGCATCTTTTAGCATTTCCAGATAGTCTGGATGTTCAAATCCATTTTGACCCCCAAAAATTGTAGCGCGCGTCATTTTAATAAATTGAGCGCAAACGCCTTTCTTCTCTTTGAATCTCTTTTTTGTTGCAAGTTTTTCTAGCAATGGTATAGCGACCTCATAATGGCCATCTATTACCAGTATATTTACTTCATCCCTAAGCTGTTTGTTGTTAAAATCTTCAATGGATGGGAAATCACGAATATACTTATCAATATCTCTTCCTAGCCTTTGCAAAAACGCCTCAAGGTAAAAGACATTGACCCGTATTTCTCCATTTTCCATCTTATTGTAATTTGATTGGCTGCAAATACCCTCGTAAATTTCCTTAGTTTTTACGCTCTTTTCAGAACGAAATCCAGCCAACATGCTACCAACATCTTTACATATTACCGAATCTCCATGACCTATTGTGGTGTCGAATTTTTCAAAAACTAAGTCCTCAACACCATAAGTATCAAATTCAATGTTAAAATACCTTTTGGCATTTTTTCTAACCTGTTTTGCCTTTTTTACTTTGCGCAATAATACGTATCCGAAATAGGACATTTGTAACAAACTTTTACATTCGCTTGAATCACCTAAATTATGATAACACACCGCTATGTTATACATAAAATCCGGTGAATATCTGCCTCTATTACGTTTAGTAGATGCCTCAGAATTACCTAGCAAGCATATTTCTAATGCTTCACTATAATTTTTGTCCTTAATTAAGTAATGAGATAAAGTTAGCATAACAAACGCTGACTTTTTTTCCTTTTCACGGGCATCTTCTGGTGAAAGAACAATCCCCTCTTGTACATGGCGTAATAAAGTTATAGCTTTGGAAATATCATTCATACGGTGGTAGGCTTGCGCTAAAATATATAACAAGTTTACTTCTTCAAAAATCAGCAATACCTTTCCATCAAAGTTTTCTTCTTCAAATTTTTCATAAGTGAGGGCTAGACCTTCATTTACAAAAGCTACTGTGTCCTCTGGATTTAGTTCCCTAAGCTCGTTGAGCTGTGCTTTGCACCTCAAAATGAACTGTCGATTAATTGCGGTCTCAAAATTTCCTCTTTTAACAAGACCGTGCATTAAATCTTCTGCTTGTTGCCAATGGCTTGGCTCGTCAGAATCTAATAAATCTACAATTTCATCTCTTACAGCAAATATTCCTGTAGGATAGTGTTCCAGATACGGGCTAAAAAATATCCCCACTGGTAAATTTAACTCTTCCAGTAACTCATGAAGAGTTTTATCATTTGGATCCTGTAAAGCGTTTTCTATCCGCGACAAAGTGATTCTGTCTAACAGTAAAGAATGCAATAAACCTGAATGAAATAATATCACTTGACGCAATCGGATTCCTCTTATTGCAGAGGATGTGTAAAAACTCGACATACTTCCTCCCTTTATGTATTTAATGGTGTCTGACTCTGGTAATTTTATCACACTATGATGTTTATGTTCAATATTAACTATTTGTAGTAGAAATCAGCGGACAATTTGTCACATTGCTCTCTGGTATACCATTGAACTATTCAACAAATCGGTATACTATGTGTGAAGTCTAAAATATATAAACTTTTGGGAGGAACACTTATGAATGCTTGGGAATTTGTACAAAATTTGCATGTAGGATGGAATCTAGGAAATACGTTAGATGCAACTGACAATGAAGGCAAGCGCAGTTTGAACCCGCATGACCAAGAAACTGCTTGGTATAATCCCGTTACAACCTTTGAAATGGTAAAATTACTAAAAGACACGGGCTTTGATATTTTCCGTGTTCCGGTGACTTGGTTTATGCAGTTGGGAGAGGCTCCTGAATACATTATCAATGAAGCTTTTCTAAACAGGGTGGAAGAAATAGTAGGCTACGGGATTGACAATGGCCTTAAAGTAATTATCAATCTGCATCACGAAAAATGGCATTTCCCATCTGATGAAAATTATCCTGCGGCCAGCAAACAACTAATAGCCGTATGGAAGCAAATTGCAGAACGTTTTGCGAAATATGATAACCAACTATTATTTGAAGGCATGAATGAGCCACGCAAAAACGGCACTTCAGTAGAATGGAATGGCGGTGATGCAGAAGGCCGTCGAGTAGTAAATCTGTTAAATGCAGATTTTATTAAAACAGTTCGCCAAACGGGAGGAAACAACGTAACCAGAATGCTATTACTTCCAACCTATGCCGCAAGCAGTGAGGATATAGCATTGCAGGAGCTTGTTATTCCAACTGACGATAAAAACTTGATTGTCTCTGTACATGCCTACACGCCTTACCCATTTGCAATCGTGGAAGATGCGGACGTAAACACTTGGAAACCAGAATATAAGGATATTATTGAAGCGATGTTTGAAAGGCTTGATAAGCATTTTTTAAGCCTGGGAATCCCTGTAATAATGGGGGAATGTGGTGTGCGTGACAAAGGTGGAAATACTGAAGCGCGAATCGAATGGGCGCGGCATTACACCGAATGCGCACGAAAACATAAAGTACCTTGCATTTGGTGGGACAATGGAGCATTTGAAGGAACAGGTGAATTATTTGGCATAATGAACCGCCAAAAAGCTGAATGGGCTTATCCAGGGATTGTGGAAGCATTCCTTGGAAAATAAATTTGCGGCGTAGTTGTAGCTTCTCTCTATATATGATGAAAACATCGACCACAAAGATGTGTTTTCGTTAGTGGGGACACGCCCATATCAAAAAAGTACACTCCATCGCTTTTTACAATGAAGTGTACTTTTTTTCTGCTTCTTCATACTTATCCCACGTTATTTGACGCTTACTATTATTTTAAGCGTGGGATTGCTTTAGTTTACCCGTTTTGTATTGTTACAAATCTTTCATCACGGTTTACTACTGCACCCAATGACTCAGATACAAAATAAATGGGGACAAAAGTACGTCCGTTTACATTTGCGGGCATACCCATACCATTGGGAAGTGGCTCGTCTAGGGGGACAAACATCACTTCCCCGCCTTTTTGAATTGTAACTGTACGAGTGGCTTCGTTCCAGCCTAATGTCGCGCCTAAACTTTCGGCAACAAGACGGAGCGGAAGCATTATATGGCCATTGTCTGGGTTAACAAACGCTGCCGTATCTGCTATATGCCATTCACCGTTGTGGAAATAACCATTATTGCCAATTTCAAGGCGTAAGGATTCTTCCTGCGTGGTTGTTTGGTTTGCTTGGTAGACTTCATCAACCTGGGTGATGTCATATGGTTCTTCGGGTATATTTTTAATCACAACACCAAATAAACCAGATTCACTAATAGAGAAGTGAAGGTAGAAGTTAGGATACTCTATTTCCATGTTGTCTTCGAAGCTCTCCAGCATAGTGTAGTTCAATTCCATAGGTTCATCATCGGTCTGAACTGAGGTTTCATATTCATTTTCAGGTTCAGTCAACTGCACCCCTACAAAGTCAAACCAAACGTTTATGCTTTCTCTGATTCCGGTAAACATACCTGCTCTGTCCATATCCAATACAGTTTCAATAAGTCGGACGCTTTCAGTAGACAAATCCACAGTTATCAATGCAGATACCGGGAAATCTTCCGCTTCTACATCGTTTACCAAAACATAGATTTCTAGCAACTCTTCTGAAAGCACTCTCATTGTCAACTCTTCGACAAGCAATACAAATTGGCTTCCATCCACTGGCCTTACCACTATAGTTATCTCAATGCCATATTCCAATTCCCATGCCGCCATTTGTTCAGCAGTAAAGGTAAGGGTAAACATTGATAGGGTAATTACCAATTTGCCTTCAGCTTCAATCAAAGCATGAACATCACTTGCTTGAAGGGTTACGCCCTCAAATTCATTGGCAGTTCCACCCAACACAAATACAGCAACTGGATATTCGTCCGTTTCAAGTGCTTCTTCAATGGCGTTGGAAATTATCGTAGATGAAGTATCCGCAGGTACGAAAATTTCTACAGCAGGCCGAACAACACCTTCCCTAACAGTTCTAGGGCGACGGGTACCAGAACGAATAGAACTAGCAAATCCAGCCGAACCGCCGCTAATTACATTACCACCACTTGGAGGTCTGTTAAAGCCAGGGTCGTTATTATTGCCTTGGTTGTTATCGTTGCCTTGGTTGTTGTCGTTACCTTGGTTGTTGTCATTGCCTTGGTTGTTGTCGTTACCTTGGTTGTTGTCATTGCCTTGGTTATTGTCGTTACCTTGGTTGTTGTCACCGCCTTGGTTGTTATCATTGCCCTGGTTATTGTCATTACCTTGGTTGTTATCGTTGCCCTGGTTATCGTTGCCATCTGAGCCATTGTCGCCGTTATCGTCATTATTATCGTTATTGTTGTTGTTATCGTCGATTTCAGGTGCTTCTGCTAATTGGATTTCGTTGCGGTCGCGCACTCGAATCCGTGGAACGCCCGTTTCACCTGCTCCAAGGCCATAAACTTCGCCTATAGAAGCAAATCCAACAACACTTACCCAAGTTTCATCAACTACAAAACCTGTATCCACACCCGGTGTAATATAATCCCTCATATACACTATAATCGGGCCGGAACCATCATCAACTACAAATTGTAGAAGTGTATCTTCCGTACCGGGCTGAATCACCACATCTGAGACTTCACCTTCTACTATGGCCAGCCATCCTGTGTTTTCAGGGGAAGCGGCTTCTGCTGTAGACATTTCGCGTGGGTCTACCAGATTAATTGCAGTATCCACAACCTGTATAAATCCATTGCCAAGATGAACGGTCAACTGCGTTTCACCCTGATACGCGCTAACAAAACCATGCGCACGTACCAATTGACCAACTTGTAACCCTGGGGCGTTGCCCTCTGTTACTTCAAAAAGGTTAATGCCGCCAGTTTCATCCTGAATATAAATGGCATTCATAAAGCCTGTGTTGTTTTCACTGCCTTGTCCTGTTATTTGCAAACCAGATGTTGTAATTCCTTCAATTGTAAACCAACGGCCATGTTGCGCTTGCCTAACAGTCGCAATTGGTGTCACAATTGGCTCAGGTGCCAAAGGCTCCAAAATATTGCGAACTATAGTGTAGTTTACGGTTTGCAATTCAAGCGGATTATCAAGGTCGGGGCGAACATCAAAGTTGGTAAAGAATATCGACGAAAGCACTACAACACTACCTTCACCCACATCTTGAGATGCCGCTATTAAAATCTGTCCGGGTTCTGTGCCGCCAGCACCGTCTCTTTGTCCTTCGCCCGAACCTGTACCCGGAAATGCCGCCATACCATAGGTAGGATGTGCATAACGCGGGAATTCTCCCATTGATGGAAACTTTGGCCGCCCTGCTCCTTGGTTTCCAGAGGCTCCATTGGAGTCAACTGTCCAAGAACCGGGATGCGCCCAAACCATAGAATCTACACCCGCTGGCAAGGTTCCATGTGCAATATAATTTGCCGCCTCTGCCGCATTGCGTACAAGTACGCTAGGGTCTGTTACCGCATAAAGCGCGCCAGTAGAGAAATTACGGAAGAATTGGCCGCCCTGAATATCAAATGGCACATCATTTGTAGAAGTTGGACCAGTTATACCCACAGCCGCACCGCGGTTAGGGTCTGATTCTGCCGGAATAACCCCTGCCATAAATCTGTTTTCAAGGTTAAAGTTCTGCGAAAATCTAAGATTATGCTGATGAGCAAACGCACCTCTAAACCCAACAGGAGGCGTATGAGAAGCATCTCCTATACGTATATGGGAACCCATTGCCGCAAGGAACCTATTCTGCTGGAACGATTGCGCGCCTTCAAGACCTGGCACCCTTCCGCCCTGGTCATTAAAGTTGCCGTAGCCTGTAATGGCTACAACCCCGCCATTAAGCGCGAATTGTGCAACCGCATCTATTACCGCCTGTGAATATACCCGGTGTTCTCCTCTTTCAGGGTCGTTGTAGATACCAGAATGTCTACCCGGTGGCGAAAATATAAGAAACTGGAACCTTGGGTCTTGCGTCGCTTGAAGAATTTCTTCTTCTGTTTGGAATATCACGGTACGGAAATTCATAGAACTTGCAATTCGTGCAAAGTTCGTAAATGAACCTGCATTATTTCCGGTTACATAATCATTAAAATGCGCACCGTCAATCCCAATAAAGTAAAGTGCTTCCGATTCACGAACGGTAATATCAATAAAACCATAATAAACGCGATATGTCCCGTTTACATCAATAATTGCACGTACTGTTATATTATCGATACCCGCTGTTGTTGGCGTATAGTTAAATGGAATGCTTGGCGAATCGCCAGGGGCAATTGTAATATTGTGGTTGACACTTCTGTAGCTTGAACCATTTACAATGTACTCCAAATTTACTAGTCTAACAGGAATATTTTCATCGTTAAACAAATGGGTGTACAAAGTAATGGTTTCACCAGTAACAGGCATAAATGTGGTGGTTGTCACCTCAGAAATACCCACTATTGGAGCGCGGCCAATCCATATTGGCGCGGTCAAAGAAATTCTTTCCTGCCCTTGACTATTTTCTGAAATAACACGCAAGAAATAGTATCCCGGTTCAGGATTTGACATAGACACATTGTAATTGGCAGTTTGCCCAACAGGTGTGTTGAAATTTTGAACTTCTATTTCAACTCCACCATTTGTTACTAGTGAAATATGCCTAATAGTATAGTTGTCTCTAGGCGCGCCAGGAATATCTACCCTTGGTATTTCTGGAACATAAACTTGAGCATTAAAATTCGCAACACTTGGTATGCTGTGTACAACCGAACCCATAGGTTCATTGTTCATATAGAAGCGAATTTCCATATCCCGAACTTCTGTAGAAAATACAGCGCGATCGCGGAAAGCTTGCCACATACCCTCATAGCTAAAATCATTGGTGTAAATAGCAACGCGGCCTTCATTTGACCAGCCAAAACGCCCTCTGTGGTTATCTTGACTATTAACAGGTCCAAGAAGCCAGCCGCGGTCAAGTGCCATAGTAAATTGCTCATAAGCCGGGAAGAACCCGCCTGTACCAATAGCACCTTCGCCATTTGTAACCTCAATAAGAGGTATACGCAATGCAATTTCAGGGTCAAAATGCGCAAAATTATTGAAATTACCAAATGTTGTGCCTGGATGGTTAAACATAGAGACCGATTCTGGTGTACGCCTTAATAATTCATAGTATCTAAGAAGGCGTTGGTCATGGTTGGCGGTATTCAAGTAGCTATTTCTACGACAGACCCAGCCTGTTGTGTTAAATGTGTTCATATGCCCTGGCCCGCCCGACCAAGTAAACTCAAATCCATTGGAAGCAAGGAAATATGGTCTCATTGCTTCACGTGCGGCACGGTTGCCCCGCTCCCATTGATAATTGGAGCCGCCTGGCGTTGGTATATGGTTAGGATTACTATAAAACTGGTCAATCTGATAATCCCTAAGATTAAACACATTTGGCCCATCTGCCGCACTTGCTCCAGCCGCCCAGTTAAACCAGTTGGAATGGTCAGACATTATAAAGAAGTCCAGCCCTGCGATATCGCGGGCTTCTTCAAATGCCCATTCTGGTGTGCCTATACCGTCTGACATAATTGTATGGGCGTGTATTTGGCCAAAAAAGACTCCTTCGCCGCCACGAATACGCTCGTCAAAATTAAGCACAAGAATTTCGCCGTCACGATAGCCTTCTTTTTCACCCCATGCCCTTATTTCAACAGGGAATGCAGTAATTACAATTCCGTTTTCTTCTGAATAAAGCAATGGAGCTGATTCAACGCCGCCGCCAATAGTAAGGGTGTACATAATATCCGCACCCTCGGTAATTGTGTTAAGACGTAGAACCGTTCCAGCTGGAACTCTGCCGGAAATACGGTCAGGGATTATATCACCAACGATAGCAAGGGTATAGTTGAAAATTTGCACTTGTTCGTAGGTATAACCGCCGCCCGCATTGGGAATTACTACATATGCTTCAATTGTGGCTTCGTAGTTAGTACTAGGGTCGAAATCTCCCAACGCTAGAGTTATATCAACGCTATTATCGCTAGATTCGTCCCAAGGGTCGGTATCTTCGCCATTAATACGATAGCGAATAAATATACCATTGTCTTCGGCATCTTCAGCGGTAAGGGTAATGGTCGAACCAGCCGCAATATAACTACCCGATTCAGGGTCTGCTACAATTTCAATAAATTCAGCAGCAGTAATATCCGTATCAGGGTCTATTAAGCGCAGTTGAACTTCATTACGCCCTTGCCACCAATGGACATTTGCACGATGGATTTCTATCCAATCCCCAGCTTGGAATTCTTCAGGAAGTGGGTTAATAATAAAGGTATTTCCATTGATATTAAGTGCGGCACCACCAGAATCACGAAGCGGGAAATTGCCTGGACCAGTAGTAGCACGGCTATGAACCTGCGCACGAGCAACAGAAACTATCATGGAGCTATACGGCCTAGATTGCCCTCCTGGTGCCACAAGGTCGGCAAGTTCCACAGGAACCGCCGCAGGAAGTGCCACGTTTTCCTCAAGAATTGTAATAACCACAGTCCTATCGGCCACAGTGATATTATCAACGCCTTGGAAACCATTAACCGCAGTTGGTCTTACTCTTACGCCTGTTACTTCAACCCTATGGCCTACAAAAGCACGCGCACCATATGGGTCTGCAACCGGAATACCATCATTATTAGGCACAAGACGCACATGAATGCCACTGTAATAGCAACCACCCTCATCTTGCAAGAAGAAAGAGTTGTTATTACCTACGGCAGTTTCATAGAAGTTGGTAACAACACCTACAACAGTTACGGTTTGTCCAAGTGGTACTCTACGCGCCTCAGCAATTGTCATTGGGCCACGTTCTAAGTTAAATGTAAAAGTTTGTGGGGATGTTTCTTCTGTACCTAATCGTGCAAAGGCTTCTATAGTTGCTGTGTAGTCAATAAAATCAGCAGGAGAAAGCGTGATTGTTACGGTGTTATCAGTGGATACTTGCTCCGTTCCTTCATTAATGGTGTATACGATTACGGCATCATCAGTTTCTGTGGAAAGTACAACCGTTCCACCAACACCTTCAGGGAAGATGTAACCAGAGGCCGGATTAGAGACTAATGGATAAATTGAAGGTGGGGCAGTCGCACTAATACCAGTAGCGTGCAATAGCTGAACCGCATTTCTGCCATTGAACCAAGATACAATAGCACGGTCTATTGAAATCCAGTCACCTTCATCTAGTCCTGCTGGCAATGTTATACCTGCACCAGAGGGTCTTAATTCAATCCGCTGTCCACCGGGAATACCAATAATGGCAGCATTAGCAGGTGCAAGTTGAGGGGCACCAACTTGCCCACCTGGTGCATCTGGCAACTCCAGAATTTGCACTTGTTCCAAAGAAACTGCCATGGAACGGAATCCAGGAGGAGTAAGGTCATCCAGTTGAACTGGCACTGGTGTAATAGTTGCATTAGTTGTAATGGTTTCAAAAATAGGGTCGGTGATTTGGTTTATTGTAGCATTCACTGCCCTAGTTCCGGTTACTCTTACCCGGTTGCCTACATGTGCCGATAAATTACTAGCACCGCCGCCAAAAATTTGAATACCATCATTTGGGTTATTTCCGTCTTGTACAAAAAGGGTGTTGACTGTATTGCCCCCACCAGCCGCTTGAGCCACACCAATGGCATAACCTTCAATAGTAACAGTCGTATTAAGGGCGGCAGCATTGGCTTCGCTAATGGAGATTACTGTGGGAGTTGGTGGAGTTACAGCAGTAACTTCCGCATGAAGAAGTTGGATTGCACCTCTACCATTTTGCCAAGTGACGTAAGCTCGTTCAATCCGAACCCAATCGCCAGTATCAAAATTATTAAGTGGAAGTGACCCAGCCGCGCCTACAGTTGGTCTTAACTCAATTCTTTGTCCACCAGGTGCTATTATAAAGTGTGAACGTGCAGGTGCAGCATCACCGGGTGTCGTAAGAAAATCATCACGGTCATCACTATGCCCAAATTGTGCGTACTCAATAGTAATAGGCATAAACCAGTGGTTTCGAGCGATAATATCCCCTATTGTAACTTCCACAGGCGAGAATGTAGCAGGATTCACAGGTGTTATAACTTCAATAGTTCCTGTTGGTGCTGCTGTAGTGCCTAATGTAATTTGCCTTCTTTGACTTCCAGCACCTCCAGCCGCATTAGCTATTGGGCCTGTTACTCTTACCCATTGACCAACATAAGCGGATAAGTTTCGGCCTAAACCCCAAACCAATATACTATCATTAGCTCCCGTACCACTTTGTACAAAGATATTTGCATTGTCATAAGCTGTACCAGCCGCTGACATAGTTCGTTGGCTTACAAATCCTTCAATCACTACCTCAGTGCCGTTGGCGGCCGCATTGGCTTGCGCAATTGTCATTTCAGCGGCAAAAGCCATGGGTGTAGTAAACGCCATTTCCTCTACTTCCGCCGCCGCGGCGCGAATCGCTTCCACCTCCTCTGCTGATAAAATATTGCTGTCGTCATACAGCGTGTTGGTCAAATCAATGACCTCGCTGGGTGCATATTCCAACGTATCAGCCGAAACTTGCACTGCCAGCAAATTAAATGACAGCAAAAAAACCAATGCAAATGCAAGATGTCTCCTGCATTTGTGTAACCACTTACTCATTACCATTAAATACCTCCCTCTAGGAGCCACTGCGTGCCAAAACTTACATAAAACAGGCTCCAAAATTAATTATGCTTAGCGGCAAAAAACGCCGCAAGAAAAGCCGTAATTGGAACAGTCAAAACCAATCCCACACTAGCCGAAAGCCCTTGAATCACTTCAACAGCCAACAAATCCAAATTAATAAGCCGGATATACGGGAGCTGGTATGTTGCAATAATAACCATAACTGTTATAGAAGTACCCGCAAAGGCCAAAATCAATGTATTAGACATAGTGCCAATAATATCCCGCCCTATGTTCATGCCACTTTTATACAATTGCTTTACAGAAAGCGATGGGTTAACTCGTTTCATTTCAAAAACGGAGGAGGCAATGGACATACCCACATCCATCACCGCCCCCAAGGAAGCAATTATTATGCCCGCAAATAACAACAGAGGCAGACGGATAAGACCGTCACGCCCCTGTTGATATGCTAACTCTTGTACATGTTCCAGATGCAATCCAGAAATATGAGCAATACGCCCTGCCATTACCCCTATTGCCCCTGCAATGGCAACTCCAGCCACTGTCCCTCCAATAGCGGCAACACTTTTTACAGTAACATCTCCAACAAGCAATATAGAAAACACAGCCGTAAGAATAGCAGTTACCACAGCCAAAATCACAGGGTTATGTCCTTCCAAAATAAGCGGAATCATAAAAAACACAATTACGGACAGAGTAAATAATAGGGATATAACCGAATACAGTCCCTTTTTTCTGCCTACCGCCACCAATACTAGTGCAAAAAGCCCGGCAAAAGTAAACATAAAGGCACTCCGAGAATGGCCAAATACATGCACCTGAAAAACAGCCCCACCCTGAACATTAATATGAAAAAGCATTTCCATGCCTTCTTGCGCCTTGTGGTTGAAAAAACGGCTTAAAGTATTGTCAATCCTATAACGTTGCCCTGCGAATTCCCCAGTTGTAATTTCAATTTCTAAAATTTGACGACCCAAATACAAATTCTCAATGGTTGGGTCAAGTTGCAAATGGGTATTGTCCACCATAAGTACATGTCCCCGTTGAACAGACAGGAAATCATAACGCTCAGTCAAGGAACCCGACCGAACGATAATAACCACACAGAATAAAAAACCCAGGACAGCAACCCATAAACGCCTACTATAAAGCACTTTCCTGAACCCCATCTGTATCCTCCTCAAAATTTACAGAGATTTGGAAACTCGCAACCCTATTATACATACTTTGCAAGCATTTGTGTATACCCATTATACATACTTTATAAGCAATTGTGTATACCCAATGTAAAATATTCATTTAGAATCTGTCATCACTAATAAATGAAAATCAGATTAGTGGCAAAAAGTCATAGGGTAAATAAGTGAGCGGTCAATGTTTGTGATATTTGGAGAACAAGTTCTGGCCATGGTTCCTGCCAATTGTCCAGTCATTTCTTCCAATGCCTCTTTTACACCAGTCGCACCCTTTTCTGATAAAGATTTCAGTAATCTTTGCCCAGCGGATACGGCAGTAGCTCCAAGTGCCAGAGCCTTGAATGTATCGAAGCCACTTTCTATTACACAGTCAACAAAGATTTGCATTTTCCCGTCAATTTTATAGTTAATGGCTTCAACGATTTTTGGTAATATCATAAGTGGTGGTACAGCATAATCCATTATCCCATGATGATGAGAAATTACAATGCCTTGTACACCCGCTTCCATACATTTTAGCGCGTCTTGTACGCTTAAAACGCCTTTTACTATAAAAGGCAATTTAGTTGCATTTACAAATTGTTTGAGTTCGTTCAAGCTTTTGGGTCTCATTGGCATTTTTTCGATTTCATCGTATTTGCCCGTTTGATTAAAGGCATGGTCTAAATCAATGCCAACCGCAATACAACCGAGACTTTCAGCATGGGCTATTTTGCGCAAAACAATATCATTATCCGCTTCTGGCTTAACTATTTTTATTGTTTTCGCTCCTGTTTCAATTATTCCTTCCAGTTCCTCATAGCTTCCCATTCCAGCCCACAATACGGCATTTGCCGCTTTTGCTCCTTTTGCTAATTCAACCATACCATTTTTATGAAAACCAAATTTGTCTAAATGTGAAAGAGCGGCTGTCATTATTGGTGTGGAAAATGTTTCACCATATAGTGTAAAGCGTGTATCTGGTATTACTGCATCTATATGTCGCATTTCAATAAGCAGAGAATCGAAATATTCTCGCGTGATTCGATTTGAATCTCCCCTTCGTTGTCCTTGTTCCATATAAAAACCTCCTACATATTTTTTTGCTTATTTTTTCGATTATATCACAACCTAATCACGCTATGCACAATATGGAATTTATTTTTCAGACATTCCTAAGGAACTGTTCAAAAATAACTTGCACAATTTGCGTGTCTTTTTGCCGCGATACTTCGTCAGGATTTTGCTTGCGTGCCTCTAGCACGCGGCGCAAAACCTTCCTTGTCTCGCGACAAAAATCCTACGCAACTTGCACAAGTTATTTCTGAACAGTTCCTAATTTGACAAATGCAACAAATCAAGGGTACCATATACAAACTATCAGTGCTTTATTCCGTGGTTGGGTTCCATGGAAAGTGAAAGCATCTGAAAGTTGCATAGTAATCACATACTATACTACTTTCGGTCACAAATTTAGAATTTGGATGGTGATTCATGGGTACGCTGTTAGTGTCCGCTTTGGCTTTGGGCGGCATGGGACTTCTACTTGGTGTGGTATTAACCTATGCGGGTATAAAATTTAAGGTGGAAGAAGACCCACGTTTGGCAGAAATAATGGACGTGCTTCCAGGTGCCAATTGCGGCGGGTGCGGATACCCTGGATGTGGCGGGTTTGCGCAGGCTGTGCTGGATGGCAAAGTAAGGCCAGAAGCTTGTCCGCCCGGTGGAAGCAAATCGGCAGAAGCCATAGGAAAGATATTAGGCATTGAAGTTGATGAGGTATTACCTCAAAAAGCCTTTATTCGCTGTACGGGAAGCGACAGCCTTAGCCGTTCGCTTTATATTTACGACGGCATGGATAGGTGCGGAGCGGCAGTCCAATTGTCACACGGCGGCGCGAAGGCTTGTTCATATGGTTGCCTAGGACTTGGAAGTTGTAGGGCAGTATGCGTATTTGAAGCCATAGATATTGAAGATGGCCTTGCAAAGATTAATGAAAAATGTACAGCCTGTGGGGTATGTGTTCCAGTATGCCCCAAAAAATTGATTGTGATGGTTCCGCATGATAGCACGGTACATGTTGCTTGCAATTCAAAGGAACCAGCAAAAACTGTACGTGAGAAATGTGATGTAGGATGTATTGGTTGCCGCGCATGTATAAGGGTTTGTCCGCATGAAGCCATTTTATTTGAAGATTTTTTGGCAACAATTGATTATGAAAAATGTACCCAATGCCTAGAATGTGCAAAGAAATGCCCAACTCGTTGTATTTTGGTGAAAGGGGAACGACCTGAAAATGGAAAGTAATTGGAGTTTAGAGGCCTTATACAAAGGGCTTGATGACGAAAAATTTTCATCAGATTTCGCTCAGATGGAAAAGGATTTTGAAGAAAGAGTTGCATTTGCAAGGGAAAACTTTTCTGGAGGTACAGAAAATGCCGCCAGCAAGTTAGAAAACTACATTAACATGTGTAATAGCCAAAATTCCCGCGCTAGCAAATTGCTTCATTTTGTACAATTGATTTTAAGTGTAAATAGTGAAGACAGTGCCGCGCAAAAAATGTTTGACAAATTGGATGATATGTTAACAACTTTGACGGTTCCAGACACACTATACAAGGCTTTTTTGGCAAAACTGGATGATTTGGATTTTTCAACAGTACCTGTTCTGCATGAACATAGATTTCATCTTCAAAAGTCTAAAGAAAAAGCCAGCTACATGTTATCTGAGCAAGAAGAATTTATATACGAAAAATTAAAACTTACCGGTTCCAACGCATGGGAAACTCTCTACTCCCAATTGACTAGTACATTAAATGTACCTATTACCTTGGATGGCGAGGACAAAGTACTTCCGCTTCCGGCAATACGCAATTTGGCTAATCATAAAAACGCCGATGTTCGCAAAACTGCTTATGATGCCGAACTAGCTTCTTATGCCCAAATAGAAAAGTCAATAGCCGCTTGTCTTAATGGCATAAAAGGCGAAACCATAACCAATTTTAAGCTGCGCGGTTATGAATCAGTATTGGATATGACTTGCAAAAATGACCATATGGACAAGGAAACATTGGAGGCTTTATTGGAAACTATGCAGGAGTATTTCCCTGTATTTAGGAAATATTTCAAGCATAAGGCAAAATTATTGGGACATAAGGGAAGCTTGCCATTTTATGATTTATTCGCGCCTGTGGGAGAACTGGATATGGTCTTTACTCAGCAAGAGGCGGCGGATTATGTAGTAAAAAATTTCAACGCATTTAGTGATGAGCTAGGCAATTTTGCCCGACATGCTTTTGACAATGGTTGGGTAGATTGGATTCCAAAGGAAGGCAAACTGGGTGGTGCTTTCTGCGATAATATCCATGCTATCAAACAAAGTCGGATTCTTACCAATTTTTCTGGCTCCTTTGATTGTATGATAACCCTTGCACACGAATTAGGTCACGCATATCACGGCTTTTGCCTGGACAACGTTTCCTATCTTAATAGCCACTACACAATGCCCATAGCGGAAGTTGCCTCAACTTTCTGTGAAACTTTGGTATGTGAAGCCGCCATTAAATCGGCTTCACCAGCAGAAAAACTGGTTATTCTGGAAAACAACTTGCAAGGTGCTTCACAGGTTATTGTGGATATATATAGCCGATTTTTATTTGAAGACGAAGTAATAAAACGTAGAGAAAATGGCAGTCTATCCGTAACCGAACTAAAAGATATTATGCTTAATGCACAAAAAGTTGCCTATGGTGATGGATTAGAAGCAACAGCTCTACACCCTTATATGTGGTTATGCAAAAGCCATTATTATTACGCTTCACAACATTATTACAACTATCCATATGCCTTTGGGTTGTTATTTGCAAAGGGATTGTACAGTATGTATCAACAGGAAGGCTCAGCCTTTACTCAAAAATACAGTGCATTGCTTACTGCAACGGGAAGTAACACTCTGTATGATACCGGAAAAATAATAGGCATTGATATTCGTGATAAAGCTTTTTGGCGGTCTTCGCTGGATATAGTGGCTAGTCAAGTAGAGGAGTTTGTTAAATACTAACATGAGCAGGGATACTTGCTAAAGCTGTATGGCTTAAGGAAATAATCACTACATCAAAAAACCGCTGGAAGATACGCAATTGCCAATTGCGCAAACCTTTTGGCGGTTTTTACAAGAAATTTGAAAAATACCTTTTTTGTTTTATTATAACTCGGTAAAATCGGTGATTATATGGAGGGTTTACGATGACAGGAGATATTGTTGATATGAAGGCATTGCCTGAATTGTTGTTTAGGTTACTAGCTACTGAAAAGGTGCATGTTTTGGAGATAAGCGGTGGTGTTCAAGTTATGCCTGTAAAAGAAGAGGAAAATTCTCTGAGTAGTCTTGTAGGCAGGTTTGCAGGCAACCCAAACATGTCGGTTGAAAAATTTTTGGAGCGCAAGCGTGCCGACAAGGAGTTGGATAGATGAAAACTTATGTTTTGGATGCTTGCGCGCTTATTGCTGTGCTTTATAGCGAGACAGGTGCAGATGCAGTAAAAGTGGCATTTGAAGAAGCTGACAAAGGTTTTGCAAAAATAGTAATGCACAAAGCCAATTTGCTGGAAGTATACTACGAAGCATACCGCGAACGTGGCAAAGATGATGCGGATTTAATGTTGAGAGAACTAAAAAAACGCACCATCATCATCAATGCTGAAATATCAGATGAGATTTTTGCACATGCAGGTCGGTTAAAGGCAACATACAAAATTTCATTTGCGGACTCTTTTGCGCTGGCACAAGCGATTGTTTCAGGCGGCTGGTTGCTGACTTCTGACCATCATGAGTTTGATATTATTGAGGGAAAAGAAAATATAAATTTCGCTTGGTTGCGATGATTGATGAAAATACTAGACAATTGACGAGTATAACCTTTTAGCGGTTTTTACAAAAAAATTGAAAAATTTGAAAAATGGGGTTGAAAAATATTTTTTGTTGTAATATACTTTAGAACAGAGGTCAACTTAAAGTTCTCGTGGTAACGAATTATCTTGTAACAAAAGAGCAGTAAATAACCACGGAACCATATTAGTGTCTGAGCAACACTAATATGGGCTCAAAGGGATGTAGCCCATCACCCAAGAGCACAAGCATAAAATCATGCCTGCTGACCGTGGCAGATTGAGTATACAATATTTATACTTCCCTTTCAATACATTCTAGGCAAGTTTGTTCAGGTGGATTGTAGTTTTTTTGTTGATTGCACCATTATTCCTCTTGTTCGTAGCTTATGTGTTGAGGTTTGTGTGGTATTGTTATGCTTGTTTTGTCGCGTGTATGCTTGACGTTTATGGCGTTTTGCATTTGCAGCTTGCAGGGTTGCTAGTGTTGTGTCTATGTAATTTGTAGCGCGTTGGGTGATGACAGTTTTTTTTGACTGTCTCCCAGCGCGCTTTTCTGTTGACCTTTTTTGTTTTATTCCAAATTGCGGGAAGTTGTAAACTAAGTGATTGCACTTAGGGAATGTAAGAAATTTTTTTTGAACTGGTGAAACTTTTTCTGGCTAACTCGCCGTTTATATAGTGGAGGTGGTTGCTTGATGTCGAACCCAACGACCGCTTCACGGTTCGATGAAATATACAATTCCACAAATAAGGCTGTGGTGGCCTTTATTATAGCAAAGTGTGGCCGTGTTGCTGATGTAGGCGATATTTTTCAAGAAACCTACATGGAGTTGTATAGGGTGTTGGATAAGCGTGGAGCGGATTATGTAACAAATGAAAAGGCTCTTGTTATGCGGTTGGCGAAACAAAAAATCTCCAAGTATTATTCATTGATGGAGCGATTGCGGATTTTCGTTTCGATAACTACAGCAAACGATAATGATGATGAGGTTGATTTATCAGACTTTGAGGCAGACGGCTTTTTAACAGAAGATTTAGCTGTTAACGCCGTCATGTATGAAAAGGCGCGGCAATTCATCCTATCAAAGCCAGATGATGTACAAAAGGTATTTTATCTTACGTATAATGCGGGCTTAACTATCTCTGAAATAGCACAAGCCCTTTCCATTAAAGAGTCTAACGTAAAAAACAAGCTGTACCGAACCCTAAAAGAACTCCGAAACCTATTATCATGAAAGGTGGTAAACATTTATGAAAGGTCAAGATTTAGTCAATCGGCTTGCGCGTGATGGTATGCCAGATTTAGAGCAAGTACGTGAAAACTGTCACAGGCAAGCTGCGCCTCAAAAGCCACTCGTTAGGAAACTACGTTGGTCAACAGCGGCGGCTATTGCGGCGTGTTTAGTATTTGCAACTGTTGTTTACGCCGCAACTGTTATCATGGAACGCTTTGACACAGGCGGGAGCATGGCATTAACACCCGTAGCTTATGATTCAACAGAATATCAAGAGCAACGAGCAAGCATGTTTCACATGCGACCTGTTTATGTAAGTAGCCATGCTGATGAATTTTTGCCACCTTTTATACGTTTCGTTTCCCATGAATATTTCGAGGGTTTTGATTCGGAAACTGCACGGATGATTAACGAAGCGTTGGCGGGAAAGATTTTCACTGCTGACGGTACGCCTTTTGTGCTGATGACTACTATGTTGAATATGTTAAATCAAGAGTTATATCGTGCCGACGCTGGGGGCAATGTGCTGTATAACGCTGATGGTGATAAAATTGGCATGATAAATACGCTTACCACATTTGATGGCGAATTTACAGCCTTTGGTTACGATGGTCTTTTATGGGTGGAGATATTAACAGTAGCGGATTTGGAGAGGCTGTATGGGTTTACAGCCACATACGAAGATGCCTTGTTGCATTTAAGAAGAAATTTCCGACTTCCAACGGTGCATATCGAAGGATTAAATCCTCCAAAGTTTCGGTTGGAAGGCTTCGCAGAAACGCTTGGACGGGTTAATATCCGCTATGTTAGCGAGGGAACATTTTTCGATGATTTAATTTTATCTGTGGAAAATATCCGTGATGAATCTATAGAGCCAGCACACCTATATTTTGCAGGTGAAATTATAGAGTTTGAAATAGCAGGGCTAACAATTCACAAAACTGCCTCGCATACTGCCCCAAGTAGTAGCGTCTTTTGGTGGATTTATGATGAGTTGGTGTACAGCCTTATTCCACCCGCCACACTCACTGACAGGCAAATCGAGGAAATCATAAGAAGCATGATTGAATAGCTGTACTTTGAAATTGTACCTCACCGTTAATCAAGCGTATTGATTAACGGCGGGGAATGGTATTTTAATCAAGTAGGTTTTCGTGTCGTGCATATTATTTGGTATGCACGATTTTTTTATGATATACTATTGAAAACTGGAGGTGATGATGATGGCAGATACAATAAATGTAACCATTAGGCTTGACCGGGATATCAAAGAGCAAGCCGAAAAGATGTTTAACGATTTTGGCATGAACTTGTCAACAGCGTTTAATATCTTCGCTCGTCAATCTTTGCGACAAGGCAAAATTCCCTTTGAAATATATGACCCTTTCTATAGCGAAAAAAATCAAGCAGAATTAAATCGCCGAATAAATGAAATAGAAGCTGGAACGGCGACATTCGTTGTTAAAACAATGGAAGAATTAGAGGCTATGGAAAATGACTAAAGAACTCTCTTTCAAAGATTCAGGATGGGAAGATTATCTTTATTGGCAGACGAAGGATAAAAAGACATTGAAAAAAATCAACGCCCTTTTGAAAGACATTGGCCGTAGCCCATTTTCAGGGGAAGGTAAACCTGAACCCCTGAAATATGATAAACAAGGCTATTGGAGCAGGCGAATTGACGGAACAAACAGGGTAGTTTATAAAGTTACTGATACGCAAATAATCATTATAGGGTGTAAGGGGCATTATGATGATTGAGCAGGGAGTGTGGTGGCGTACTGTTCTGTCACTTACTCGAACAGGCAACCACAGCGATTTGTATTAGGAAAGTCATTTTTCCAAAATCTCTCGACAATATAAAAACATCGTGTTATCATTACTGCAAGTGAATTATATGTCAAATAGATATTGGGGTATATTACCATAGAGGAGGCGGAAAAATGCAACAAGCATCAGGCTATGAATTAGAATTATTGAAAGCAATCTGGGCAAACGGTGGCACTGCTTTATACGCAGAAATAGTCTCAGGTCTTGAGGCCAAAGGCTATAGTTGGACAAAAAACACTATCATCACATTGCTTTCCCGTTTAACTGATAAGGGTATGTTGACGATAAGTAAAACAGGTCGAAAAAACATATATCAGGCCACTGTAGCCGAAAACGAATACCTAGCAGACCAAACAACCCGTTTTGTAGATAAAGTGTTTGAAGGTAGTACAAAGGGGTTGGTTGCCGCGCTTATTGAAAAAGATATGTTGTCGTCAAGCGATTATGAGGAATTAAGAAAACATTGGAACGATGGTGACCAAACAACATGAATGCTCTGTTGGTGACTATTTTATCACTTTCACTTTCTGGTACGATATTTATTGCTATCCTTTTTCTATTAAAACCTTTGATTAGAATACGGATAAGCAAAAAATGGCAGTATTATGTTTGGCTGATAGTTATTGTTCGGTTACTATTGCCATTTTCATTGGAGATAAACCTGATAGGAAGCCTTTTCGATGAAATCAGTCAAACAAATGTGCCTGTATTTTTGGAAAGAAATATTTTTCCAGAAAGAAGTGGGGCGATAGGCGGAACTCAGGTTGTTCCTACATATAGCGAAGTCTCCAACTTACGAAATAATGCGTATTACGCGCTGGTCAGCACTTGGGGCGGTGTTTCATCGTACCTTTGGTTGCTATGGCTGATAGTTGCCATTGCACTATTTGTGCGTAAAGTTACAATTTATCAAGGATTTGTCCGTTATATTAAAGCAGGACGTGTTCCAGTGTCGGAAATTGAAGATTTGGAGCGGTTTGGCCAGCTTGTTGAACAGGCAAATATCCGAAGTGTGGTTGGTTTTTATACAAACAGCCTTATATCTTCTCCCTTGTTAATTGGATTTTTCCGCCCCTTTGTTGTTTTGCCTACTTTGAATATAAGCGAATCTGATTTCAAATATACGATTATACATGAATTGACTCATTGTAAACGTGGCGATATGTTTTACAAATGGTTGGTTCAATTTACAATATGTCTACACTGGTTTAATCCTGCGGTTTATTGGATGAGTAATGAAATTAACAATGCCTGTGAGTTTTCCTGTGATGAATCAGTTATTAAGAAACTGGATTATCGTGGAATGAGAGCCTATGGAGATACTTTGTTAAACGCCTTGGGAATAGGTGGAGATTATAAAAGTTCTCTTTCAGCCCTAACGCTTAACGAAAACAAAAAGATATTAAAAGAACGGCTGGATATGTTAATGAAGTTTAGAAAACCGTCCCGACTTTCTATCGCAGTTATGTTTTTCGCAACAATGTTTTTAGGAATAGGAACTACCGTGGCCGGGGCATATACAAGTTCTACCATTGACACAAATAGAATAATAGGTATTAATGCTATATACACTGATAATTATACAAAAAGAATTCTAATCAATTTGCCAGAAGTAGTATTAGGTGAATATATTTTTATTGATAATCTGCAATTTGGAGATACATTTACTTATAATATTGCTCATGAGGGCATACAACTGACTACAATGGTTACAAATTCAATAGAAAGAGATAGCATGAATCACATACCGCTTTTTGTTGAACGTTGGCATGAAAGCAACGGTATTTTTACAGTAGGAAGTACTAATGGCAAATATTTGCTTTTATTTCCGTCGACATCTAGTATAGGGCAATCAATAACTGGGACTATTCTTATTGAAAGAAGTCCAGGAATTGAACTGCCCTAAAAATTTCTTATAGGGTTGTTTAGGAGGGGCTTTTGTGAGGTGCATTTGTAAGAAAGAAAGAGTAAATGAACTTTTCACGAAAAACAAAGGTTCAATAAATCACATTTTGAAGCGCGAAATGGCATTGTTTATGTCGGCTATATTGGTCATGTTATCTGTTACAGTATCGCCTATAAGTGTACATGCCGCTGATTTATCTGACATAGTGATTTATGTTAGCAATGAAGATGAACTTAGAGACGCCGTATCTAACCTTGTTGGTGTAGGTAGAACAATCATTTTCACAAATAATATAGAATTACATGGGTCATCGTTGTATATTTCCGTGGGCGGTGTTACATTAAGAAGTGCTGGTAATAACACCTATTCTTTGATTGCAACTGGAAATTTTGATGTAATAACAACGGATACAACTAATCTTACTATAGATGGTGTCAATATTTTTCGCGAAAATGGTACTCGTGGAAGGGGTATACATGGTGTAAGAGGCAGTGTTACACTCCGGAATGGCACTATAAGTGGTCATTTAGCTCCGAACAGTGGTGATGACGGGGGTGGAATAAAACTAACAGACGGATCGGTTATAATAAGTGGTGGGGTAATTTTCGGCAATAATGCGAATTTTGGAGCTGGCGTATACAGTAGCGGAATCTTTGTCATGTGGGGTGGACGAATTCAGGAAAATTTCGGTACGCGCGGTGGCGGTGTATGGCATACCTATTCGCCAAATGTGTCAGGTTCACGTGTTGAGATACACGGTGGAACGTTCCGTGCAAACAATGCTGTTACAGGTGGTGGGATAATGGCTAGTGGTGTCCCTGTATCAATATATGGTGGCGAATTTCTCAATAACTTTGCTTCAAGTGCTAATGGAGGCGGAGCGGGGATTGGAATGGATATTGATGAGATTAGAGCCGGGAATCTATATATAGGCGCGAACGTTATATTTAATAATGAAAATGGGTTAAGACCTCTTAATTCTAGTGTGCGTTATATGCTTCCTGAAGACGAAGCGATACACAATGCAAACATATTTGCAACCCAATGGACATATCCATTTACCCATGGTTTTAATAATATTGATATAGCATATGCAATTGGACAGGTCGTATACGTTAGGTCATTATTTTTTAACCTTGGAGGTACGGCCTCTAACCCAACACAACCATCCAGTATTGATCTTATAAGAGTTCCTTCAGATAGGCCTATTATGCAAGCTTTAAGGTTTCCAGAAAATCCTACGCGACTTGGCTATATTTTTACTGGATGGCAATTGGGTGGCAATACCGAATTGACCGCAACAACGCTAATGCCAAATATAGTTCAAGGTACAACACTTTTTGCCACTTGGCTAGAAATAACAGTTGAGGACGTATTTATAGACCGTAATAATGTTGAACTGGACACAGGTTATACTCAACAATTGGTAGCAACAATCGCGCCTACCAATGCTCGAAATCATAACGTAACATGGTCATCAAATAATCCAAATGTGGCAAGTGTTAGCTCAAATGGACTTGTTACAGCCGTTTCGCCTGGGAATGCAACAATCACAGTAACAACAGAATGTGGCAACCGCACAGATTCGGTTATGGTAACGGTATTAAACGCTACATTGCCTCCTGTTGTGCAACATCCCGTTACAATAGTAAATGGCGGAATAGGTGCAAGTGCTTCACTTAACCCTGCCGAAGCCGGGCAGATTGTAACATTAAATCCAGGCATATCACCAGATGGATATGTTTTTGCCGGGTGGGTGACAACAACGCCTTCAGCCATAGTCATATCAAATCCAGTAAGCCCAAATGCCGCTTTTTTTCAGATGATAGATGAGCCTGTAGCAGTGGAGGCAAGTTGGCGTGATTCACAACTGCCGGGCAACTCAACACAGGAACCTGGTGAATCTTCACAACTGCCGGGTAACTCAACACAAGAACCTGGTGAAGCTTCACAATTGCCGGGTAACTCAACACAGGAACCTGGTGAATCTTCACAACTGCCGGGTAACTCAACACAAGAACCTGGTGAATCTTCACAATTGCCGGGTAACTCAGCACAGGAACCTGGTGAATCTTCACAATTGCCGGGTAACTCAACACAGGATCCTGGTGAATCTTCACAATTGCCAGGTAACTCAACACAGGAACCTGGTGAATCTTCACAACTGCCGGGTAACTCAACACAAGAACCTGAAGGTGAGTCTCAGTTGCCTGGCAATTCAACGCCACAAGAACCTGAAGGTGAGTCTCAGTTGCCTGGCAATTCAACGCCGCAAGAACCTGAAGGTGAATCTCAGTTGCCTGGTAATTCAACGCCACAAGAGCCAGAAGGTGAGTCTCAACTGCCTGGCAATTCAACACCACAGGTACCTGAAAATATAGTACCATCTCCAAACAATCCGTCACAAAACCACCCCCCAGGGGGAAGTTTTCAACCATCTACTCCATCACCGTCACCTAGTCCACAGCCCTCAACAGAGTCACGGCGGCCACGGCCTTCACCAACTGCCTCGCCTGATAGACAAGAAGGGACAGAGACTAACAATAATTATGGTGATTCAGCACATAACTATGAAGATGAGGACGTTATATATGTAAATAGTGAGGTATCCGTATCTTTCACCCGAGCTTTGGAAAGTGTAACTTTAAGCATACCACTAAGTACAGGAATTGAAGTTCTTAATCTTGAGGATGATATTAAAACTTTTCAAATGTCACATTTGACTGGAATATCAACGGTTTATATGTCTCAATTTGCTTGGGATTTTTTTGCGAATGCTGGTGTTTCGTTAGCCTTTGAACTTCCAGAAGGTATGTTGTTATCTTTTGACCCTGAAGCGGTTTATTCGATAGGACAACAAGCCAAAGGCTCAACCGCTATAGCTCTATCTTTATCTAGGGTAAACGCAAGTAGCAATATGGAATCTATTGCCCTTGGTGATATTGTTTACAGATTTGAGATTATGGCTGATTCTCAGCCTATAGTTGATTTTAATGGTACCATAATCATACAAATGCGTAATGATGGCGCGCTTCCCGTTGGGGTATGGATTATGAGAGATTGCGGGGAATTGGTACGTATAGATTATATTTTTGACCCTGAAACATATACAGTAGTGATTGATATTAATACATCTGGCGTTTATATAATCAGAAGGAATCAAACGCCTGCTGAAAATGAAATAATGCTAACAAGATTGACGGCAAACGAGCCTGATTTAGATAATTTACGTTTTGTAATTGGTAGCCGTACATTTTCACTTAACGGCATATCGCGTACAAGCGACGTAGCCCCCTTTATTGACCCTGATTATGACCGTGCAATGTTGCCTTTGCGTGTTATTGCTGAAAACTTGGGCGCGCAAGTATCGTGGGCATATGAAACTCGTACCGTATCTATTTTTTCTGATACAAATAGCCTTTCGTTAACTATAGATGAGCCACTGCCCAATGGAATGGGTGTTCCAGTAATTAGAAATGACCGTACTTTAGTGCCATTAAGATATATCGCTGAAATACTTGGTGCTATTGTATATTGGGATGAAGATAATAGAGCGGCATATGTATATTTTTAGCAAGAAAATAAGGGCGTGTTCACATTACCTACAATCGGGTAATGAGGACACGCCCTTAAACATGCGTTTAATCGCAAATAAGTTTGACACAGATTTTTATAAAGTATCGTCACCCAGGTCATTTTCATTATTTTCATCACTTATGTCAATTGGGTCAGTTGTGTCGATTTTGTCAAAATACGGGCAAAGAACCTCACGGCAAGTCTTATTTCTGGACTTGCTGGAAAAAATAGCACGTAAGGTTTTTACATCAATTTCGATTTCTTCGACTAGTTGTTCGGCGGTGGCACCGTCTACATTGTATTCGCAGACCATTTCATTAAATTCTTGATTAAGTATGCACAACATTTCCTGAGCATCATCTGTTACAAACTTTCCTACTACTTTCTCCCATATGGTGCCTAAAACAGCACCAAAAATACCAGCTCCCAATATTCCACCGAATAACCCCAGTATTACGTTTTCAACCACTATTTGAATAGCGGCTGTTCCAAAATTCCAGCCTGCCGTGCCACCCACAAGCAACATTAGAGCCATACCCACATTTATTGCAAATTGCTTACGCGAAATCCGACCTTTTACCAAACTAATGGCATCAACCACAACCAAAAATATAACTGATAAAAGCCGTGTTATGATATTGGCGCGCAACAATTGGAACGCACTACGTAAAATAATACGGGGGCCTATGCTTATAAAATTAAACAATACCTGAATGGCCTTGGAACCAGCCATTTTTGCAACATCATCTTTGCTTGCCAATTTGGATTTCTTTTTCATCTTCAATTCGTACTGTGTCATGCGAAATGTCCTTTCTTTCATCCCGCAGTATCTTAGAGTGTGTTTTTATTGGTAAGAACACGCTCTAAGGCAAAATTACGGCAAAATTACATCCGCAATTATTGTTGCCAAGTGCGGGATAGCATTTCTTGCCTCTTGCATTGTATTGTTTTGGGCACCTATTTCTACCAGTATAGTTCGTGGTGCTAGGTGCAGGCTATAGCGGAATGGTTTCAAATATGGTCGTCGCGCCCATTGTGGAAAACGCTGGTTGGCAGCCATTTGCAATTGAAAGCTAAAAGCCAGGTTATCACTCACATGGGGGTTGGGGAGCCACGAAACCGTTTCCAATACGCCAGCACTATTATACCAACGAGACAGCCCGTTGACAAACATAATACGTGCAGTACGTTCACCATTTATGTATGTGACTAAAGGCGGTGCCCCTTCGGGTAATCCATCCCGGTGTAAATCTATAACTACCTCAATGCTTGGGTTGTCTCGTAAAATTTGTTGAATAGGCTCTTCCATGCGTTCATATGAGCCTAAAATCCGTGGCACTCCATCCACAAAATCAAAGCGAGTAGTAACGTGCAATGTGGGTATACCATATTGTGTTTCCAAAATATCAGCAAGTAATGCGCCTAGCCCTACAACCCCATCCATTACATTGTTGCGGTCGCTATCTACAAACATTTCTGTAGAATGGGTATGAAAAATAAGCACCTTTGGCTCAGAGTTGCGAATGTCCACGGTAAAATCAATTTCCATGGCAGAATTAGCATCCACATCCCCTGACAAAAGGCGAGTTCTGCGGTCTGCAATATAAAATTGAGTACGCAAATAATTAAAATCAACTAGCCTTCCAATATCTGTATCTGAAATGGGAAGACCAGCCTCAGACGAAGTCTCACCATCCGTTTGAAAGATAACATCTTCTAGTCCAATAAGGTCACCCCATTCCCAATCATGCCCTTCTAGCAAAGGACGTTGCAAGGCGTATTGCGGTGCAAGCGGCATAATCATTGTCATAGGAGCTTGTTCGTCTGTAGCAGTATAATGGCTCATAAAAATACCGACTATCAACATAACAAACCCTATGCCCTGCACTACTTTCTTCATCTCCCACCACGCACCTTTGCTGTACAAGCCTGTCCTATGCCTTGCGGCATGGTTATAATCTATATGCGTGTGACAGTATTGCTATGCCTAATATACCTCACAACAATTCTATAAGTATTGTAATTATGCAAACAAATTATATTTTTATGATTGCCATATTGACAGCTTAATACATAATAAGCTACAATTCGATTTATGAATTTTCGCCAAATTTTGCATGGTTATTGTTAGTTTGGCTGTTAACAAAAATTTATTATAGAAAGAAGTGATGTAGATTGAGGAAGATGATGAAGAAGCAATTTGCATTCTTTATCGCGTTGGTTATGGTCATGACGGTTTTCACACCATTCACAGCGCGAGCCGAAGGTCATGGTATGACCCTGGCAAATCAAGTGGCATTACCCGATATACTAGGAATGCTAGGATTAGAGACAGGGGCAGTGGAAGCAACAGAGGCAATAGGGGGGCTACATATCAGGGG
>Ga0123355_10001965_pt1 | contig 29022 bp, 19 predicted proteins | sample TergutEmb28metaG_3_FD_89872 | JGI IMG/M metagenome (GOLD analysis project Ga0123355, IMG submission 89872) | Embiratermes neotenicus P1 segment gut microbial communities from Petit-Saut dam, French Guiana - Emb289 P1 | ecosystem: Host-associated > Arthropoda: Insects > Digestive system > Gut ... | reverse complement strand
GCACGAGGATAATTTGTATTTTAATCTTTACGGCAGCGGCGATTTTGAGATGCAGTACATCATGTTGCATGAAAAGCCGGAGTCGATGCTGTGGCAACGGATGATTGAAATGCGCGGGTAGAGAAGGTGTTTAAAAAGCAAGCCGTCGGGATGCACCCTTCGGCTTGCTTTTTTAAACAGTGTGGCGGCAACTTCCTCCGGCGAATTTCGCGCCATAAAAGAGAAATCTTTTTCGCGGTTGTTCGCGGCGGGATATTCTCCCTTGTTGATTCTGTGCGCCGTGGTTTTACCCGTTCCGGGGGCTGCAAAATCAAATGCCCGTATCATGGTTTGTATCAACAAGAACGATTCCGGGAAAATTCCCCGGAAAAATTCCCGGAACGGTTCCGGATATCATCGTATGAGAGTTGAAATATGCTTGCCCTGCAACCGAGAAATCGCACAGTCGCTTCCATGCCAAAGGACGTGTTTGCCATCAGGTAATAATCGCAGTCTGAAACAATTGAGCGCGAGGCGAGAACCGGCGGCTTCAGACCGGTTTTCGACGATGCACGAAATGATTTCAGACGCGATTTATTACTCAGGAAGGGGTTCGCCCTGAAACTGACCGCACCGCTCCGTGCCGAAGCCGCTATATAACGGTTGTATGTAACACCATGCTTCACCGTACCACCCGCAACACCGTTTCACCCGCCGCATTCATATGAAAGCGGGCAGATGCATCCGGACACGGCCGACCGAATGCAAACGCCCACGTGCACACCTTTCATATGAGGCGGCAACGCGGAGCGAAAGCCCCGCACCCCCGAAGTTCCCGGGACTTCGGTTTACTTATAGCGAACGTCATTGAGAACCGTGAAGGCGAGTCGGGAAATCGCGGGCTTCTGCGCGTTTTCCGACTCGCCTTCACGGGCTTCTCAAGTGCGTTCGCGATAGAAAAATGAAACAAGCAAAAACATAATAAAACTCCGGCACAAGAGAGTGTTGAAAAATTACGCTTGAGCTGTGCCGGCAAAGGCGACTGCTTTCTCGAAATTTTCGGGAGAGCAGGTCGCCTTTTTCAGCTTCAAAGGTTATCACATGAAACAGTTTTTCTTTCTTTCGGAAAGCGGGGGTTTTTGTTTGCCGTTCGGCATCCGCCTTGGTTTACCGGTCGGTCCTTATCCAATCTTGATATGTTCCGTCTTGGTTGTACATCCTGAAATTGTCTGCTGTAACCTCAAATCTGCCTGTTCCGGTTCCTTGGCTTGTAATTCCGAATACGGTTGCAGTTTTAGAAATTGTGAGCAAATCTCCGGAAACATACCAAGTCCCCTCTATTCCTCCGATGAGTGGGGAAAGCTCGTAACCAAACCTCGAAATCACAATACCATCCTGCCTGAATTCCATGGTAGCGAATGAAACTGCGGTGCTTTCCCACGTACCTATCAAATCAGCCGCCCGTGTATGATTTACGTTTACCTCAGGTACGCTTTCGCCAATATCTGTTCCGGCAAATTCATCAGTTGATGACCCGTTTGGTCTTTGTTGGGCATTGGTGTCGGCATTAGTGTCGGTGTTCGGGCTGAAGCGCACAATGTTATCATCACTTACTCTCACAACATCCCCGGTTATCGTAAGATTTTCAGCCAAAAATTCCTCAATGGCATCAGCTATCTCAACACTGCCGTTTTCAACGGTTATATTTACGCTGTCAAAAAGCCGAACATCACTTCTCGGCACAGATATAGTCAATGTTGAATTTTGACCGGAGCGTTCAACATTGTCGATTATATATATCGTGCTGTTATTCGCAGAAGGCATATACCCATTTACCCATATTTGATTAGGCACAATAAAAACGCGGTATCTTTCGGTTACACTGTCACTTGCGAAAAAATTCGGCATATTGTCCTCATTCAACGCAAATATTACATTGCCGTTTATGAGATTGATTTCTAAATTATTGAACCCGTTTACGTTGAACATCGACCAGTCTCCCATAGTGGCGAACCTGCCGCTAAAGTCAGATTGCGAGTACGGGAATCTTCTTTGCAGTTCGTTCCGGCTGTTCCAATCCTGTTCGCTAAACATAGCCCTGTTATTGACCCAATTGTTGTTATTGCCGCCACCGAAATTGACCGCTCTTTCCAATGCGTCAGCCGCCAATACGTCTGTAATCGTACTTGCGCTGCAACCGCCGAAAGCAATCAGAACGGCAAGCGACACGGCAACAATAAATTTTCTTTTCTTTGTGATTTTCACGGATAATATCCCCTTTGAATGTAGGTTGTGTGCCGCCCGATTATACCACCGCATAACAATGTTTGCAGTTTTTAAAATGCTATGTTAAAATCCGGATGAAATAAAAAACCATAACGGCTGTTGCGGTGTTAAGAGCACCTAAACAGCGAACACAGGGGATTCAGCACATCACCTGCGCACAAGGCAAAAGCCTTTCATTATGGTAGACATAAGTTTAACACGGCTCTCCGATTTGTTCAATTGAACTTTTACGGGCGTTTTTTCTGACGCTTGCGGACTCCTGCATATACCCACCCCGGTTATGCGGAGCTTTCGGGCTTTGTGTTGCTTTGTTTCCGTGACAGAGGCGTGTCCTTAGCTTGCATATATCAAGCTCGCAGGTGTGGCAGATTTTTTGCCGTCCCTACGGGCTTTTTTGTTTCCGCGGACGGCGGGACTCATATCTCCCGCCCCCGCGCACTTTTTTTAATCAGGAGTGATTTCACCATGGAAAACATGGAAAATTATCCGTTTATACGCGCGGGAACGACACTCTCGGCAAAGGCACTTGCACTGATAGATGCAATATTACTGAGCTTCGAAATAGGCGACCGCGTGAAAGAATTGCGTGAAGCGAACGGAATGTCGGTGAAAGCTCTCGCAAAGCAAATGAGTATACGCACGGCTCATTTGGAGATGGTTGAACGCGGCGCACGCGAAATTACGGCATATAACTACCTGCGACTGCATGAGATTTTCGGCGTATCTATTCAGTACATCGTTACCGGGAAGGAATTTGAGGCCGAGCAGAGCGATTGAGTTTTTTTCCGCGTCCGACGGGCGAAAATCCTATTCTTGAATCTGCAACCGGGATTTTAAAGCCTCTTGCAAGATGCCGGAGAAGTTTATATTCGCCCTTTCAGCTCGCTCATTCAGCCACATCGGAATGGTGAGAGTCTTTTTTACAGACTTGTTCTCATAAAATCGGCGGTAGGTTTCTGTGTCAACGGCAACAACGCCGGTAAACTGCTCCCCGCTAATTTGAATATCCTTCGGCTTGCTTGCCTGCGGTATCGGCTTGTTGTCTTGTTCTAAGTCGTACAGGGTAAGGCACAGTACATCTTGCGCCATTTCCACTGCATCCGACAAATCATCTCCGCTTGTACAGCACCCCTGCAAATCAGGAAAACAGACGCTGTACATCCCGGTTTCCTCCGGCGTGAATATCGCTGTGTAGGTGTATTTCATGCTCGGTCATCCTTTCAAATCTAAGTCTTTTATAATGCTGTGCGCTGTTCCGGTTGCAATCTCTTTACCCGGGTGGCGCGGTATCCTTGCTGTTTTGCCGGTTTTCGGGTTAATCCAAATATCATGTTCAGCTCCGTGTCGCTTTATGCGACAGCCCTGCTTTTTTGCTTTTCTTGTAAGTTCACTTGCTTTCACTGCGTCACCCGCTTCCTGTAACAAACATAGCACGTGTTTAACACGTGCGTCAAATCACATGTGTCCCCGGCATTAAAACTCCACTATCGTAACGCCGTCCTCGCCTTCGCCGTACTTGCCGGGGCGAAATTTCTTCACATTGGGTTGGCGTTTAAGCATGGTTTGAATCGCCGCGCGAAGTACGCCCGTTCCCTTGCCGTGGATAATCGTAACGGCGGAAAGCGACGCCAAAAATGCGTCGTCGAGGTAGCGTTCGGCGTGGAGAACGGCTTCTTCGGGCATCATTCCGCGAAGGTCGATTTCCGGCGATATATTCAGCGACTTTGCGGAGGACTCGTTCCTCCGCTTTTTTATGAACTTTTCCGCCTTAACCTCCGGCGCGACTTCGTCGAGGGAAAGGTCGGACACGTGAACCGTGATTTTCATTATGCCGGCCTGAATTTGCGCCTCGCCGGATGCGTTCGGCGGCGATAAAACCGTGCCGCTTTGGTTCATGGAGCGGATGTGAACGCGGTTGCCCTTGCGAAGATTTTCCGGCGGCTTGTGCGCAGGGGCGGCAACAATCGGCGCGACGGAAGATTCGAGGGCGTTAAGCCCTTCCCGCGCGGTGCGGCGCATGTCTTCGAGATTTTTAATGTCGTCGGCGCGGCTTCGCACGTCGGCGATTATTTTTTCCGACTCGCGCTTTGCGTCGCGCACGATATGCAATGCGTCTTCCCGCGCATCCCGCAGAATTTTTTCCTTCTGCGTACGCAATTTTTCTTCGAGCCGTGCGGCGTCTGTGCGCAATTTTTCCGCCTCGGCGCGGTAAACGGCGGCGCGTTCCTGCTCGATTTGAACCAACTTCTTGCTTGCCTCGAGGTCGGTGATTACATCTTCGAATCGAATATCCGTTTGCGACAAATGCGCGCGGGCGTCGTCGATAATCGCGTCGGGCAAGCCGAGCCGCTTTGCAATCGCAAAGGCGTTGCTCTTGCCGGGAATGCCGATTAACAGCCGATACGTGGGACGCAGGGTTTCGACGTCAAATTCGCAACTCGCGTTTTCCGCGCCCTCGGTTGACAGTGCGAAAAGTTTAAGCTCGCTGTAATGTGTTGTCACGACCGTTCGAATTTTCCGCTCGTGCAGGTGCGACAGCAGCGCGATTGCCAAAGCCGCGCCTTCCGTGGGGTCGGTACCCGCTCCGAGTTCGTCCAACAAAACAAGCGCGTTCGGCCCCAACTTTTCCAAAATCCCCACAATATTTTTCATGTGCGACGAAAACGTACTCAAACTTTGCTCGATACTTTGCTCATCACCGATATCCGCAAATACTTCCTCGAAAACCGAAAGCTCGCTGCCTTCAAGCGCGGGAATATGCAACCCCGCCTGACCCATCAGCGTAAACAGCCCCACCGTTTTGAGCGTAACGGTTTTGCCGCCGGTATTCGGGCCGGTAATCAGCAGCATCGAAAACTCCCCGCCTAAATGCACATCCACGGGGATTACGTTTTTTGATGATTCCGTTTTTGGGGGCTCTGCCCCCAAGCCCCCGCGAGGGGACAATGTCCCCTCGACCCCGTCATTGGAATCCGAGCTTTGCTCGGATTCCGGATAAAGTTTTTTGAATGGGGGTTCGGGGGAAAACTTTTTTTCAAAAAAGTTTTCCCCCGAGGTTTTTAACGTGGTCAATAAAGGATGCCGACCTTTGCGGATGTTTATAAATCCGGTGCTATTAAATGAAGGTTGGGTTGCTTTCATATGAAGGGAAAGTTCGCCCTTGGCGAAAATAAAGTCGAGTTGGGCGGCAATGGAGAGGTTTGCGTCGAGGGCTTCGGAATTTTCATAAACGAGGGACGAAAGGCGAAAGAGGATTTTTTCTTCCTCGCGTTTTTCGTCGAAGCGGAGGTCTTTTATTTTGTTGTTCTGCTCGACCACGGAGAGGGGCTCCATGAAAACCGTCGCGCCGGTTGAAGATTGGTCGTGAACCATACCGGGAAAATTTGTGCGGTATTCTGCTTTAACGGGAACGCAAAATCGGTCGCCGCGCATGGTTATTATTGCGTCCTGAAGCATGTTTTTGTATTCGGCGGAATGAATTGCCGATTGAAGTTTGTCGCGAATTCTGTCGTGCGCGGTTCGAATTGCGCGGCGAACTTCTGCGAGCTTCGGCGATGCGTTGTCGGATATTTCGCCGGAAGGCTTGATGCAACGGGCGATTTCCGCCGCAAGTTTTTCGTCGGTGGTGATGGCGGAAAAATATTGCGCAAGTCTGTTGGTAGCCGGTTGGTATGTGTCGCCGCCGTCATATGCTCCCGGCGTTTGAAGCGCGCCCGGCGCGCCGCCGCCGTAGGTGGTAAGTTTTTTGAATACATATAAACATTCCCCTGTTGCGAGTAAATCTTCGGCAGAAAGCATTCCGCCTGCGGCCGCACGTGCGATTGCCGCGCGGATGTCAGAAATTCCACCCAGAGGAAGGCTCCCTTTTCGTAAAATAAAACCGGCCGCCTCGGAAGTTTCGTTTTGGGCGCGGATTATATCGCCGATGTCGGTCATCGGAAGAAGTTCGGAACATTTTAATTTTCCCTGTGAAAATGCCGCTTTTGCGGTAAGCATGGCGGTTATTTTTTCAAATTCCAATGCCTTTAACATTTTTTTATTCATTTTTTGTGTTCTCCCTGTTAATTTTTAGCCGGAATATGTCGATAGTATGTTAGAAGCTATTTTAACACACAATACATGACAGAAGGTGGATAACTATGAACTCACCACTCCGATTCACGGGATTAACATCCGGCATGGATACACAATCCATGGTTCAGCAGCTTATGAGAGCTGAAAGTATGCGCATGGATAGGCTTACGCGCAGACGTACGCTTGTGCAGTGGCGGCAGGAAGCCCTGCGCAGCAACATCACAACATTTACCAATTTCAGAAACCAACAAACCGACTTCGCACGTGCGGGTACAATTACCAACGAGCAGTCGTGGAACACAACCCGCTCAACGGTTACAAACTCAAACCCGACGGGCAACACGAACGGTATAACCGTAAACACAACGAATAACTCGCGTCCGGGTACCTTTGACATTCAGGTTATTCAAACCGCGCAGGGCGACTTGATTCAGGGCAGTATGCAATTCCGAACCGACCTGAACCTCGACATCCGGCTTAGTCACCTCGGTCAGGGCGAGGGTGCGGGCAGCCTCGGCACAACAATCTCCGGCGTCAATACAAACCTCAACATAAACGGTACGAACGTTCGTATCGGCGCGGATTATACCCTTCGTCAAACCATGGCCGCAGTAAACAACTCAGCCGCAGGCGTAAACATGCGCTTCGATTCCATTCGCGGTCGTTTTGTAATTGAATCCAGAACAACCGGCGAGGAAGCAACAGTAACCACCGGCAACGACAACTGGGGCGTTTTGCGCGCACTGGGTCTTAATAACGTCGATTACGCCAATTTTACTCCCCCTTCCCAAACTCATACTTCCATTATAGGTGCCCAGACTGCTCCGTCAGGCTTAAGAATTACGCCGAGTACAAGTGTTTTTGACGCGATTCCCGGCTTAAACGCAGGCGACGTGGTTGTTGTCGGCGGGCGCGATGTGGTATTGGCGGCGGACGAAACATTCCTGTCGTTTATACTGGCGGCGAACCAACTTTTGGCGGGCGACCCCACGAACGCAAACCCGGCTTTACACGATGATTTGGGCTTCCGCCTTGACGTTGGCGGCGACGGCAGATTTTTTGTAAGAATGGTTGACCCCACCGCCGTTGCGGAAATCGGCGACTCAACCGTCGGCACATCAAACACGATGCTCAATTTCATGTTCGGGCAGGATACTTTTACGGTGAACAACCGCGCCTACACCGACGGAATCACGTTCGAAATGAGAGATTTCCCCGGTTTAGCCCCGACGACACTGCTCGGCGATATGTTCGGCTTTACCGGCATGTGGGAAGCCACGTTTAACGTTGACGGAAATTTCGTTGTATTCGATGAAAACTCAACTTTTGCTGATTTCGTGGCCGCGTTTAACATTACGGGCGTAATGCGCGCTGATTTCGATGCGGTAAGCAATTCCATTCAATTCCGCGCGTATAATCCCGGCGACCTTGTGCCTACAATAACAATGCTTCCTGCGGGCGGCGGTAACGACATAAACCGCGCACACGCAATCGGCATAATGAACGGCATGTTCGACGGCATAACCGGCGGCTCAACCATGATGAACAACCGAATCACACAATCGAACAATCAGCGTACGCCGGATGTTGCTCACCATCCCTTCCTTAATCAGGAACTCGGAACGAGCCGCAGCGTAGCAATAACCGTCGGTACGGGTGCTTCTGCCGTAACGGAAACATACACATTCGGCCCGAACGCGACCTATCAGGATGTTATGGACTGGGTAAACAGCATCCCCGGCGCATACATGACGTTTAACAACGCCAACGGCACGTTCACCCTTACAACGGCGGGTTCACCCCTTACGGCAAGCATGACTGCGAACGGGTTTGACTTTATGGGCTTTGCCCCCGTTGCGGAAATTACGCCGCAAACCGGCTTTACGCCCGACGGCAGACCCGCTCAGGTTACAAGCCGCCCGGTACCCGTATACAACTTGACACCCAGCTCGCCTATATTTAACTTTATACCTCCCGCGTCGGCTTCAACAATCACCCTCGGCGGTCGCACAACGACACTCAACCCGGCCGACACATTCTGGGATATAATGACGGAAATGAACAGGCTTTTAGCGGGCGACCCTACAAACGCAAACCCGGCGTACCATACCGATGCCGGCTTCCGTATCGACGTCAGCGCAGACGGCTCGTTCTTCGTGAGAGCCAACGCAAATAACCCCGCAACCACCATCGAAATCGGTGAAAACGGCGTGCCGAACACTCTGCTTAATTTCATGTTCGGTCAGGATTATTTCACAATCGACAATACCGACGCTGAGTCGGGAATTATGCACGCATACAACCCCATACTGGACCGCACAATCAGCGGCGTGGAAGTCGTCGAAATTACGGTAGGTACGGGCGCGGACGCAACAACGACAACGCTTGTGTTCATGCCCAACCAAACCCACCGCCAAGTTATGGACCAAATCAACGCTATTGCCGGCGTCGAAATGACGTTCAACCACGAAACGGCGGAGTTTACGCTTCGCTCAACCGCCGCACCCGGCGCGGATACGCATTTCAGCATCGGAGGACTCGGCTTCTTAAACTTTGAAAATCCTGCCGTACCCGACCTTGAAGAGCCGCCCTCGCGTGTTGTTCGCGCCGCGCAGGACGCAATCATCTATTACGATGTCGGCTCCGGCGGGCTTGACCCGGTAAGAATCACGCAAGCGTCAAACACGTTCAACATTCACGGCACAAACATAACCCTTTCCGGTAATGTTGAAACCGGAACTGTCGGTGCTGACGGCGTACGCACCGGCGGCATATTTACAATCGGTGTTGAACGCGACATCGAGGACACAATGCAAACCATTCGCGACTTTGTTGAGGAGTACAACAACCTTATTCGCCTCCTTAACGCGCAACATTCAACCCCGCGCCCTCGTCACGGCAACAGCAGAACCGGTACGCTTTTTGAGCCTCTTACCGACGAAGAACGCGCCGGCATGAGCGACCGTGAAATTGAGCGTTGGGAGGAGCAAGCCCGCACCGGTCTTCTTCACCGCGATAACGATTTAAGAAATATGCAGCAGCAGTTGCGCGACATGATGTTCCGCCCCGTGAGGCTGAACGACGGCACGACGATTTCCCTGCATGAAGTCGGCATACAAACCGTAGGCATGAACGGTCCGGCAGGCGACCGCCTTATCGGCGTACTCGAAATCGACGAAACCCGCCTTCGCGCCGCCCTCGAAGCAAACCCCGACAATGTGCGCCAACTTTTCGCACGTAACCACATCGAGGCGCAGGAACACGACGGCGATTCGTTGCCGGACGGTCAGCGTATCAACATGGCTTTGACGACAGCTACCCAAATCCGGCAGCACGGCATAAACGTTCCGCACATCGGTCTCGGTTTCCGCTTGAACGAAGTTCTCCACATTGCCGCAGTCAACCCCAACAGTCCGTTCATAGTACGCGCGGGTTATGCCGGCAACCAAACGACGGAAAACCACATGAGCCGCCAAATCGCCGACTACAACAGGCGCATCGACCAAATGCAGCAATTCCTGCTTCGTCGCGAAAACCACTTCTTCTCAATGTTCGCTCGCATGGAACAGGCAATGGCGCAATCACACGCTCAAATGGACAGCTTGTTCGCGTTTATGACGCAATAATCGCCATGAAAGACACTCTGAAAAATGCGCAGGAAATTGCGGAGCAAATCCTCGCGAGGGCGAAAGCACTTGTGCTTACCGGCGAAAAAGACAACGAGGAAGCCGAGCTTGAAGCCTATATGGATTTTTTGGATGAACACGAATCTTTGGTTGAGGAACTTTCGGACTTGCGAACGCAGCTTGACGAGTCCGAACGTTCCTCGCCGGAATTCGAAGAACTCAAAAAAACCATCATTCAAATCACGGCGTTTTACAAAAAGCATTTGAGAGTTTTTGAGGCTTCGCACAAAAACGCCAAAATGTCATACCGGGATGTAAAACAGGGGCAACGCCTTAACGCAGGCTACAATCCCCTGCCCGGAAACGAGGTGTCAAGCAAATTTGACATAAAGCAGTAAATCAAAAAAGGAGGACAAATAACATGGACGTTACACAGGTAAACCCTTACGCAGCACCGGCACCGGCCCCGACCCCGGCTCCGGAATCGGCTCCCGCGCCTGCCCCCGCACCGGCTCCTGCCGTTGGTACGGGCGAACGCCCCGAGCCGGATATGTTACCCCGCGCTGTTCGCGAAATCAACGAGGCACTCGGTGCGCACAGGCGGCATTTAAGCATTACCCACCACGCGGCAACAAACCGCAACGTTATCAGGGTATATAACTCTGAAACAAACGAAATCGTTCGCGAAATTCCGCCTGAAAGAGTGCTTGATGCACACGCGAACATGCTTGAAATGGCGGGCATTTTTGTCAACGCAAGAGGATAAGAGAAGGAGAATTGAGATTGATAACTCAAAATCCGAAAATGCAGGTGCTTCAAAAACAAGTCGAAACCGCAAGCAAGGAAGAACTTACGCTGATGCTTTATGAAGGTGGCATTAAGTTTTTAAACCAGGCTGTTATCGCGGTTGAAAAAAACGACGTCGTAAAGGCCAATAACCTGATTCAGCGCGTTGAAGACATCGTTCGTGAATTTCAGATTACTCTGAACCACGATTACGAAGTTTCAAAGCACCTGAACCTGCTTTACGATTATATGTATAACCGACTTGTTGAAGCCAATTTGCAAAAAGACGTTGAGATTTTAAACGAAGTTTTAGGCATGTTCCGCGAAATGCGCGACACATGGAAAGAAGCCATGAAATTGGCTAAAGGAGCTTCATAAGCGACACGTTTTCGCTAATCTCTTCGTAACCGTTTTTTTTGTAGAAATTAAAAGCCGGGAGCTTTCGCGAGGTGTTCAGGTTTATAGCCTGCACCCCGTACCCGGCTGCTTTTGTTTCCAAAAGACGCATGATTTCCGTCCCTATTCCGCTTCTTTGCAGTGCGGGTGTAACGGCAAATTCCGAAAGCTCGTACATCACGCCTTCAAAATAGTCATCGATTCTTCCGAAACAAAACGCCGCAATTTCTCCGTTTACCCTGTACGTGTATCCCATAAAGCCGGGCGAGTGCGTTAAATCGCGCAAATATCGCTCGGCTTTATCTTCGGTTAAAAAGCTGTACGAAAGCGGCGGTGCATTAAACGCCTCCACATAAATTTTAACGCAGGCAGGCAGGTCGGATTCTCTGTACATATTAAGCATTGTTATGTCCCCTTTTTTTGAACGCCCCGTTGTTTCGGCGCGAAAATTCATCTTGATAGATTATAGCAGTTTTGATTAGATAATTATTGTAAAACCACAGGGCTTTGCCCCGCACCCCACCCGCTTTTTGAAAAAAGCGGGGCAAAAACTGAAAAATCGCGCGTTCGCGCGATTTTACGGTAGCGAGAAGGGTTCGAGGGCAGAGCCTCCGAGAACTTGAAAATGGCTTTCCGACGACGTAGAATGGGTGAACGCACTTTATGAAACGAACAGCGGCTATACGCCTCTTGTTTGCCTTCGCCGGTGCGTTCACTCTGCGAGAGGTGGTTAAATGCGTCGTTTGTTGGGGGCAAGAGGCAAATGGAAGCTCGTGTTTCGTGCCGGTTTGTTGTTGGTGGCGGCGGGGCTTTATTTTATTGCGCCGGAGTGGTTGGATTTTACCGCGCCGGGAGGGCGTTTTAGCGGCGGATTTTCGGAGAGTGTTGAAGAATTATGCTTTCGCATATGCCGCATCTCGGAAACCGGCACAGCTCAGGCTATTTTTCAACACTCTTTTTTGCTGATTATTTGGGCGACGCTTGCAATCGGAATGCTTTTTCGTCTGATTCCGAATAAATTTGTACCCATCGGCGCGAGAAAACATTTTCGAAGCTCGTTTCGCGCGGCGAATTTCGCGAAGAACAATGCGGCAACCCCGTGCGGCGGATGCACCGAAGAAACCCGCCGGGCTTTCGAAAAGCATGTTGAATCGCCGCAATCTCCCGCCGAGGAGAATGTTGAAAAATTACGCTTTCGCATATGCCGCATCTCGGAAAATGACCTGAAGGGTGCGGGCAAAGGACGCCCGCCTTTGCCGTCATTTTCCTGCGATGCCGGCACAGCAATGGCGGGCGTTCTTTGCCCGTACCCTCAAGCTATTTTTCAACACTCTCCCGGTTTAATCGGCGTTGCAATATCGTGGGGCGCGATTACGGCCGCCGTTATTTTTGCGGCGTTTTTCTTCGGTGTGCTTACGCCGGGATTGATGCTTATTTTCGCGCTTGTTTACTCGGTTGTTGATTCGATTTTTACTACTTTTTTCTGCCCGTTTCGGGCGATTTTTATGCGCAACCGCTGTTGCGTGGTGTGCCGAATTTACAATTGGGATTACATGATGATGTGCGCGCCGCTTATTGTTTTCCCCGGGGTGTTTTCCGTGAGTTTGTTTTTGCTTGCGGCGGCGGTGTTATTGCAATGGGAAATCTCGCTGCGAAGAAATCCGCAATTTTTTTCACGCGAAACAAACGCGAATCTTCGTTGTGAGGCTTGTGAAAACAAGTGCGCGCGATGAACACCGGGGACACATATGAGCTGCCGAGCATTCTCTCGAAGCCGAAGCAGTTTCCTATCCGGGTAATAAAAAAAACCTATCGGTAGCCGGTTGGTTACCGATAGGTTTTTTTGTTGCTCGGTTTTCTGTTTCAGGAATGCATCGATGCCGCGCATGTATCCCTCGGTTCGCCGTTCCGGCTTCGAGAGAATGCGTCGATGCCGTTCATGTGTCCCTCGGTTCGCCGTTCCGGCTTCGAGAGAATGCGTCGATGCCGTTCACGTGTCCCTCGGTTTGCTGTTCCGGCTTCGAGGGAATGCGCGGCAACTTACATATGTCCCCGGCGTCCTATCCCTGTACACATGCGGAAACAGGGCAAGCATCGGCACATGCGCCGCAAGAAATGCATTCCGGTGCGTTAATTACATAAATCGGGTCGCCTTCGGAAATGCAGTTTGTGGGGCATTCGCTTATGCAAACGCCGCAAGCAATACAATCATCTGTGATTTTGTATGCCATTTTTGACCACCTCCAAGGCGCATGGTAGCATGTTTGTGTCCGGATTGCAAACGCGAATCACAGGAAATAACACCTCGCCTATGCTTTGTAAACGGCATTTACGGCGAGGTGTTATATTGAAGATTCGCGTTGCAATAAAATTGACATATTCTTCGTGTAATTTTGTGGTATGATATAGGGTGTTCTAATGAGAGTGTTGAAAAAGTACGCTCTCATAATATAAAAATAGGGAGATGATGCATTTGATTTCAAAAGCAGGAAGAGCAATATTGGGAGTTTTTGCGGTATCAGTGATTGCGTTCTTGTTTGCGGCAGCCGCGCCGCTTGCGGTTTCCGCCGCACCCGCAATCCGCGACTTTTCAATGAATCGCTCGTCGGTTGCCCAGGGGCAAAGCATAACGTTTACAATTGAAACAACGTCCGACGCACGTTACGTTTTCGCAACGGCGGACGGCGTTCGTACGCAGGGTACACGCTCATCCGGCAACACTTGGACGATTACCGTAAACCCGTCGCGCACAACCGTTGTAAACATTTTTGCAAACTCGGCAAATAATGAATCCAACGCGGCGCGCATGTCTGTTCCGATAACCGTCGGAGCAGCAGGAACAGCAGGCTCAGCCCCTGCCGCGCCCACAATTACGCTTCCGCCCGCCCCGACAACCCTCGGGCCGGTAGAAATTCACCACGTTGCGGAAAGTCCCGCAACAGCGGCCGGCTTCGTGCAACTTACTGTTGTAACCGGCAGCGAAACGAACGACGTTTGGGTCAACTTCGACAGAGTGGCGAACCAACGCGGAACCGGCAGGTTCGCACGCGGAACGATGCTGTCGCAGGGCGCGCATTACCGTGTTTGGACGGTAAATTTCCGTCCGGCAACGTGGGCAACTCAGCGCGTTGAAATCGGCTCAAACCGTACCTACAACTGGCCCGGCGCGGATTCGGAACTTTTCGACCTCACGCTTGCGCACCCGTTTGTTCCGCCGTCGAATCCGCTGATTCGTAACGTGACGGTCAACAATCGCAGTGTGGGCACAAACGCCAACGTAACGTTCAACATCCGCACAAACGACGATGTCGAATATGTATGGATTCGCACAATCGAAGGCAACGAATATCTTGCGCATCGCGTTTCCGGTGCCGGAGCCGACCGCAACTGGAGCGTTACATTTAATCCGCGCAGAAGCGGCAATGTTCAAATTTTCGCAAATTGGGAACGCAATGAATCCGGCGCGGTTCGTCGTACGGAAAATATCACCGTCGGGCAACAAAGCGCGCGTTTCCTCGGTTCGCCGAGTGCGCAACGCCTCGACAACAGCCGCATCCGTATCGAAGCCAGAACAAACGAACACGCAAACGCCGTTTGGGTGGAAGCTCCCAACGGCAACCGCATCCATCTCAGCCGCACAAACACTGCCTCCGGCGAGCGCACGTGGACTGTTACCCTGCGCGACTCCGATTGGGACTGGAACTGGGGCGGTTGGAATCAAACCACCGTTTACGTAAGCAGCCAAACCGGCCAACGCGCCGACGCCGACGATTCCCGCACGGTTTCCGTTACCGGCAGCGGATGGGGCGACGATTGGTGGGACGACGATTTCGTGGATATTTTCCCGGGTCGCACACAAACCATCAACAGGGGCAGCCAAGTAACCTTTACGGTTCGCGCGCACTCCAACCAAATGAGCATCACAAACGAGAATGTTGTCGGTTTCGATGTGTGGTCTTCGTCACGCAGAAGCATCGGCGACGGCAGGTCTGAATGGACCGTAACCGTTTCATGCCGCGGCGGAACATCGTCGTCAACAACCGTTCGCCTTAACTTCGGCGGCGGCACTCAAGAATGGCTTACGGTAAACGTCCGTAACTAGCGGACGCCGGGGACGCATGTGAGTTTCCGCGCATTCCCTCGAAGCCGTGAATTGCAATCAAATTTAAAAACCGCGAAGCTATCACAGATTTCGCGGTTTTTTAGTGTTTTCGGGTGGCACGATTCCGGGAACGGTTCATGTAATGTGCGTATGTTTTTTCAAATATAATGCATTTGCAATCAGGCAGTATAACCGCTCATTTGTGCGCAACCCGAAAGAACTGCTTTAAAAATCAAATCAAACAAATTCATAACCACACAAAAAGGCTGTTGCCAAACGTTTTCACGTTTATTATAATTGGTGTTTCTATAGATTTAAATTGCGTTCCGAGAGGTGATGATATGATTACAAAAACAAGCGGAGAATATCGAACAATGCGAGCATGGTTTCGCGATGTTGTCGGGGGTAAAAACATGGTTTTGTGCCACGCTTCCGCCTTAGAATATTTACAGCTTTTTTCGGGATATTTGAACGAAAACAGAATAGATGTTTATGCAAAAGAAGCAGAGCTGTACGAAAATATCAGATACCGCATTGTGAATGACTTTAGTAATCTTGATATTGTGAAATTTGGCGGCGTTCAATGTACATCTGCAAGCCAAACATTTAATGATATGTTGCGCGACTACAAAAACACAGACGAACAAGCGTTAATTGAAGGATTGAGCGAATATTACTATACAAACAACGAGAGCTTCGACGGTCTGATTATTCATTCGTCGAATATCAAGGTTTTTAATGAAATTAAATACCACGCTTTAGAATATTACGGTAAGAGGTATTAGGGCGTGTAGCCACTACAAAAACAGTACAAAATCTGATAAAATAAGCAAATGGAGATAAACAGAGAGAACTACGAAAAAATCAAGCACATACTGCCTGTGCAACGAGGCAGAGTAGCGGTAGAAAATCTGATGTTTATAAACGTATTGCTGCGTATTCGCGAAAGCGTTGTGTTTGCGTCAATCTGAGAAACAAATTCTCTCTCCTCGCGCGAAACACTTGAATCATATTGAAACATTACATTTTTGAAAATAATCTTTATTTCCATGTTGTCATCCCTCCTTGCGTTAATTTTCTACACCTTTCTTCAAAATTCCTAACATCACATTGTAACCATTTTGCGGTGTTATTTCTGCCCTTCACAATGCATATCCTATAAATTTGCCGTTTTCGGAAAAGTTCCCCTACCCTCTTAAAGCTCAATAAAAAAACCGCTTGCGCGGTTTTTTTTTATTGTACAGTGAACACATTTATTCATTTCATAACGCATGTTCACTGCATATGAAATTGCTTCAACTTCGATAAGGGGGTCAACTTGAATCCCCGCGAGGTCGAGAGTGTCCGTCACCTACGGCAAGTCGTAATCATCCGAGTCGGAATCTCCGCCGTCGGCACTAACGTCGTCAACATCATCAATAACATCAACGTCCGCAGGAGGCGCATACGCCGCATCACCATCATCATCGGAAGCATCATAAACAACATCCGCAGGAGGCATATCCGTCATATCAAAGCCCGGTATGTCCGTTACATCACCGGCATTCGGCATATCCGAAATATTCGGCGCGTCGCCGGAATCCGGCACAGTATCCGGCGCAACCGGCGGCAATGACGACACCGGTGCCGGCGCGATATTAAATCTCGCTGACGCGACGCCTCCGTCTGCCGGCGCGTTCGTTACCGAAATCACGTTGTTGCCGTTATGATAATCGGCGGGAATGACAATGTTCATCGCAACATTATCCGCCGTCTGCGTGGGAATGCCGTGAATCGTAATTGTCGCCCGCGCGCCCTGAACCCGCGTTAAAGTGGCGGTTAAACCGTCGGGTAAGCCGCCGGGTGAACCGTCGGCAGTTCTGAACCAATGGGCAACGTCGGCGCGAGTTGTTGCCGTTATTGCGGTGGGCGGCAGAGTAATCGTGCCGCCGGTGGTTACAACAACAACGTTTACGCCGTTTCTGTTAAGCGGATTTTGCGCGGTTGCGGCGGCGTTGAGCTGCGTTCCGCCCACAACAACGGGATTCACGGAAGCCGTCACGTTCATGTTTCCTGCAAATTCCGTCGCCGGCAAGGACAAAAATCCGGGCGCGGAAACAATTCTGTTCGCCCTGAACACGCGCATTTCAAATACATAGTAATCGCCGATTTGCGGCAAAGCGAAAGGCCCGTCGGGGTGATTTTCAAACAAATCCATGACTTGTCGAACGGGCATATTTGCCGTCAAACGTCCCCAAACCGCATTGCCGTCGTTATCCTCGCCGAGGCGAACCTGCATGTGCGCGTTTGTTCTGCTGATGAACCACGGCGCGCCGTTTCTGCCTTCGGTCATGGCCATGCGCGCGGTTACGGGCGCGTTCGGCTGATTGGGAATGTTAAACCGCACCGGCACAGAGCCGAAACGACCGCCGGCGTCAACAAGTTCCTGCAAATTCCCGTAACCCGTCACGTAAGTTACGTTTGACGCAATCAAATCCGTTATGAACCAATATTCCCCGTTGTAAAGCACGAAATTAACCGCCTCAATCGGGGCAACTCTGAAAGTGCCGCGTGTTCCGCGCGGAATAATATCATGGGGGAAGTCGAACTCCTCACCCGGTTCGAGTATGCCCGTTGACAGGAAATTCGACCTGCCAAAGTGACCTCTGTCGTTGCCGATTACTACTTCAATCAAGTCGTCGTGGGGGTTGCGAAGAATTTCCCCGGGCCGGTCCGCGCCGTAAATTGTCGGAACATAAATGCTCCGTCTGTGCGCGCGCAAGGGTCGGTTATCCGGGCGGGCGGGAATTTCGATTACGGCAAGCAGTTCGTGCTGCCCGTTGGGAAGCCTCCGCCTTACGCCGATATACCCGCCCCGGCGAGCGAACGCGCTGATATTAACTTCGCCGGTAAGCGTCATTGTCCAGTTGCCCCGGTTTACATTTTCAACGCGGTCTTGACGCCTGTTAAACAGGTACGTGATTTCCGAGCGATTGATGGTTTCACCGTTAAGCTCAAATTGACGCCCGAAAGTAATCGTTTCGCGACCGTAGTTAATTATATAGAAGAAATTGACGTCGCCCGGCGAAGGCGCATCGGGCGAGCCTACGCTCACTCTGAAAGGCGGCGTTGTAAAGGTCGGCACGTTAATTCTGCCGTCCGCAACCGTCGCGCCGGAAACCGTCAAGGTTATCATTGAATTGAACGAACCGCTGAAAGTTACGGTTCGCGTTGCCGCGTCAACTGTTGCAGTTCCGCCGAAAGGTACACCGTTCACGGTTATTCCGCCGGCGGGAATCGCAAAGCGCGGAGAAAGCGTTGCCGTTGCTTCGGGAACGGGAAACGCGGGGTTAGTTTGCGAAAGCGTCGGCAAAACGTCGATGCGGAAAAGATTTGTACCGAGGGTGAAATTCGTAAAGCGCGAAGCGTTGTCGCCGAAGAAGTACACCGACGTGTTTCCGCTCATTCTGTTGATTCGACCTTCCGCTCCGAGGGCAGCCACACCCGAGGGCGTCAAAAGCACAGCACCGGTGCCGGACACATCAACGAGTTGCATCGGTGTTGCAGGGCGACGAATTGTGCCGCCGTTTATAACAAGCACAGAATTATTCTCGACAGTAATTGAACGGTCTGCGCCGACGGTACCCTGTAATGCCTCAACCGTTCCGCCGTTTATAATTATTCTGCCGCCGAGCATTGCCATCAACACATTGGCTCCGGCAGCTCGCACCGTTCCGCTTTCAATTGTAAGAACACCCGAACCGGTCGCAGCTATGACATTCCCTGTTCCGCTGTGTTCTATTGTACCGCCGTCAATTATCACATTTCCGTTTGCATTAAACATGCCGCCGGAACCTGTCGGCCGGATTATATGCCCGCCGGGACCGACAATAAATGTTCCCGCACCGTCCGCAACCATCATCGGCATTATGCCGCCCGGTCCTGTATAAGACGCATTCCAAAGAACAGTGCGGTTTGCCGGAACGTTTACGGTAAGCGTACCGTCAGCATCCGAAAGCGTACCGGTTACTTCAACGGTCGCACCTGCCGGCGCGGACGCAAGCGCAGCAGCAAGTGCCGGCTGAAATGCCGCGCGGGTTGTATACTGCCCCGCACCGTTAATTTGCAAATAATCTGCCGGCGGCGGAGTCGCGGTCGCGTGCCACGTGTACGTTACCGTCGTGTTTACATTGCGATACAGCGTTGCAACAAAAAGATACGCAACCTGACCGCCGGTGTTAATGTAATTTGCCGAGCCGTTTGTTACAAGCGGAGTAACGGTTGCACCCGCCGAGCCGAGCGTAGGATTCGCCAAAGAACTTACCGCGCCGGGCGCGTCGTTCGGCACAACAATATAATATTGCGTGCGCGAATCAGGGTCGTTTATGACGACGCGAATCACCGGGTTTGCCGTGCTTTCGCCGGTAAGCCTCATCATCCGGTCGTGGGTTGCGCCGCGAACGGGCGTTCCGTTGTATCCGGACATGGAAACCACTCCGCCGGATGCAAGCGTCGGAAGCGGATTGCCGGACAACGACGGCTGTCCGCCCAAAGCCCAAGAGCCGGTCGCCGTCCCGAAAACCGGGGTATTCGTGCCTAAGTTAGGACGAATTCCCCACAAACGATGCCCGCTGAAATCAGAAGCCACAAATCGCGGCGTCGCTTGCCCGGCAACCGTTCCGCCGTCGGAGGCAAATGCCTCCATGAACAGAAAATACATCAGGTCGAATGCAACTTCGCCGGATGCGCCGGTTGAACCGGTTAATCCCGCCGCATAAAAAGCGTCACCGATAATGGCATTCATGCCGCGAGCGGCAATTGCGTTGCGATTCGCCATAAATTGCGTCGAATTCGAAGACGCCGGAAATTCACTTCTCAAAAAATCGTAAATCGCGCCGGCGTAACAAACGGCGGAAATATTATGCATAAACATCGAATGCTTCATGCTTACGGAATAGCTTTTTCCGCTGTTATTGAAACTGACAAAATCCCCCACCCTGCTGTCGTTGGGGTTGGCGTAGGAATTTTCCGCCGATTGCCAATTTCGCACGACATTCATAAATGCCACGCCTTCTACCGCCCAGTAAACCTCGGCAAGCATACTCATGGCTTCGTTAAACCACGTAAACGGTGCAGACTCTTGGGCATAAACGCCGAAATGTATAAAAAATAAAAGATGTTGAAGCTCGTGGGCAAAAAGATTTCCGTTCTCCACGTGATTCGGGCTCATGTGAAAAACGGCAATCGGAACATTACCGTCGTTTATCGTAAAATTCGCCGACCAAAAATATCCGCCGCCGGAGCCGTTATGCAATAAAACATTTACCCTGCCGTCGTTGTGAACATCGCCGGCAACCGGCAAGTTTGACGCAGCGGTGGTCACCGTGAAACCTGCAAACGGCGCGAAATCGCGTGTCATGCGGTATGTAATATCATCATACATGACAATCGCGGCGTTAAGTTGCGCGGCGGAAGGGCGGTTTGTCGTAACGCTGTCCAGTATCCAGATGTTGACGCGCTGCCCTTGGCGAACAAGCTCGCCCCAGTGTACCGGCCCCGCCGTCAGGCCGCTTGCAAAAAACTGCCTCCGGCTTCCCACAACGTAATTTTGCGGAGCGAAAGCCGGCGCGATGCCTCTTGCGCCCGGTGATATATCAAGCGACACGTGCGGCGGCGAAACATGCGGAATCGGCTCGCCTTCGTAAATTACCGTTTCAAGCCCCGACCCGAAACGTTGCATTCGCGGCGAAAAATGCTCCCGTCGCAACGTTGCGAGCATTTCCTCAAATTCCGCGTCGTTTCCGGAGGCAAGCACCTCCGTCGCCGGAATTGCGACAAGCATCGCTGCAATTCCGAGAGTTAAAAGTATTTTTGCAAAAAATTTTTTCATTATAAGTCCTCCTTTTTTATTTGCTGCTTTCGGGGCGTCGCCCCAAACCCTCCTTTCTAAAGGCAGCGCGAGAAATGTTCGTTTCGCCGGCTGCACTCTTTAAACGCGGGGTAAAAATTTTTTTAAAAACCGCGCATCGCGCGGTTTTATAAAAGTTTTGATGAAACTTTTTCAAAAGTTTCCGGGGGTTCGGGGCAGAACCCCGAGGTCCCATATAAACACGAATCAAGGGGTCGCTCGCCACAAGGCGTTTACGGCGAGGCGTTGTTTTGAACACTTGATTCGCGTTATAACTATGCGTTCAAAAATCCGCCGACCTTTGTAAGCAGATAATCGTGGCTTGCGGGCTTCACGATAAATTCGTTGCCGCCGGCCATGGTTGCATTGTTAATGTATTCGCGTGACGAGTTTCCGGTCAGGAAAATGATGGGCGTGTTTACATGCTCGGGCATTTGACGAATGCGGAACGCAAGCTCGAAGCCGTCCATTTCCGGCATGTCGATGTCCAAAATAAACAGGTCGGGTTTTTGGCTTTCCATAACTTTGAGAGCCATTTTCGCGCCGGGAACGGCAATAACTTTGTAATGGCTTTTGAGCGCGTTGTTGACGAAGGATAAAATATCCGGCACGTCGTCCACGGCAAGAATTTTTTTGGATAAGTCGGTACCGGCAAGTGCTGTGAGGGTTTCATTGAACTTATCCTTAAGGGCGGCGATTGTTTTTTTGGCTTCGTCGTGCTTGCCCGCTTCGATAAAATTCAGCAATGACAGGAAAACGGAGGTTTCCGGATGGTGCTTTGCCAATTCGCCCAGAAGGATTTTTGCCGGGTCGTATAATCCGTCGTCCATGAGATTGCTGACGGCGGAAATATTTTTGGCGGTGGTTGTGTACGCCTCAATTTTGCTGATTTTTTGCTCCTGTTTTCCTTTCTCGCTTTGAGCTTGCGCTTTTTGCATCGAAACGGAAAGCGACAATATATCCGTTATGAACGGCCGGAAATTTTTTTCCGCCGCCGAAACAAGATTGTCGGCGGTTACTTGGCGCAAAAGCCGTGTCGCTTCGGTTTCAAGCCCGCGGGCATACACACCCTGCAACAGCGCGATAAGCGAATCCATGCCGTCTTTAAAAACTTGAATCATTTGTCTGCTGTCGATGTTCAAAAAGCTGTCTTCAAGAGTTGCCGTTAAACCGGGCGCGGTGTCGATGAAATCGTTAATCAGCGTGTGTACGTCCTCGTTTGTTCTGCCCTTGGGTACAAGCAACCCCGGAATGCTGTGGTAGTATCTTGCTCCGTCAAAATCACCCATTTGCAATTCCCTCCAATATCTCTAATTTTTTCAGCGCGCCGTCGCAATCAAACGAGTCCAACGCGGCTGTGATTTCCGAAAGAAGTTCGTCTATTTCCGGTGTGAATGAAAAGCTCGCGTGCTTGCCGATTGCTTCCGACGCCGCATCGCGGTCGAAGTTTTCGGCGGCTTCTTTTGCTTCGGCTATTGCCGGTATAAGAACGGATTTGTCCGCCGTTTCTTTGTTGGCGGTGTCGTCCGGGAAAACCTCCGACAACGCCGCATGAATGCTTACAAGCCCGTCGCGGAACGGCGGATAATACTCGTCGCAGTAGCTTTTTTTGTCGTCTTTGGCAGCGCGTTCGAGCTTTGCGGCACTGTTTCCGAGCTTTTCCGCACCGATATTATTCAGCGCGCTTTTTATTCCGTGAACCTCTATTGTAAAGGATTTCATATCAGAATCAAGCAGTTTTGTCATTTTATCAATTTTTTCGGGCAGAAGCCGCGCGGTCAGCTTTACCGTGTCCAGATACAAGTCCGTCATGCCGCGCATTGCTCGCAACGCGGAGTCTACGTTCATATCTTTTATTTTGCGCAGAAGCGTAAGCGGGTCATTTTCGTTGACGGGAGCGGCTTGTGCGGGTTGTGCCGCCGCCGTCATTTCCTCTTTTTGCTTGCGAGCGGCTTCGAGAGTTTCGGGCGTTTGCTTGTCGCGGATGTGCTTGTTCAAAACATCGTTGAGTTGCCCGGTGTTAATCGGCTTTGCGATGAAATCGTTAAAGCCGTTCGCAAGAAATATTTCATCCTGCCCGGCTACGGCATTTGCCGTAAGCGCGACTATCGGCAGAGTGTATCCCTGCTCGCGCAGTTTAATCGTGGTTTCCATGCCGTCGATGCCCGGCATCATGTGGTCCATAAAAATTATGTCGTATTTTTGACCCTCGGCTATTTTGTCCAATGCTTCGTAGCCGCTTAACGCCGTATCGGATTCAAGACCGTAGGGCGTCATAAGCCCTTTTGCCACGAACAGGTTTATGTTCATGTCGTCAACAATTAAAACTCTTCCGTAGGGCATAAACTCGCGTACAACTTTCGCCCGCTGCGCACCTTCATATTTGAAGTCTTGCAGGCTTTCCGCCGTTTCCGCGCCGATTGCGGCGGCGTCTTCAACGGCCTTTTGCATCAGCGTTATCGTGAACACCGAGCCTTTATCTTTTTCGCTTATCGCGCCGATTTTTCCGCCCATTAAATCAACGAGGTTTTTCGTGATGCTCAAGCCCAAGCCCGCGCCGCTTTTTTTGCGGTTGAACTCGTGATTAAACGAGGTAATGTCTTCGTGCAACACGCTTTTTATTTCTTCTTCGGTCATGCCGACGCCGGTATCCGTTATTGTGAAAATGAGCCTGATTTCGCCCTTGACCCTTGTCGATGAAACATCCAAGGTAGCACTGCCGTATTCGGTGAATTTAATTGCATTTGACAATACATTATTCACGGCCTGCTTTACGCGCAATGCGTCGCCGATTAACGAAGCCGGCAATTTTTCCGAAACTTTTACGATGAGGTCAAGCCCTTTGTCTTCAACGCGAATAAGGTTAAGGCGGGTTATATCGTTTATCATTGCGGCGGTGTCGTACTTGTTCGGCAGAATTTCCATTTTGCCGGTTTCCATTTTTGACATATCCAAAATATCGTTGATTATTCCGAGCAGAGTTTGCCCTGAGCTGTTAATTTTCTCAAAAGAATCCGCCAAATCCGACGGAAGGTCCGGGCGGTCGAGTTCGATGTCGGAGATGCCGATAATTGAGTTCATGGGCGTGCGCAATTCGTGGCTCATTGTTGCCAAAAATTTCGCCTTTGACGAAATAGCGTTCTTTGCCGCCTCAAGAGCGTTGCTTATTTCGGTAACGTCGTTAAGAAGCACCATTGTACCCACGATTGCGCCGTCTTCGTCGGTCATGGGCGACACGTGGCCGGTATACGACCGCATTATTCCTTTAATGTCCGGCTCTTCGTCAATCGGAACGGAGGTGCTTTGCGTTTGTGCAAAGTGAATCGCACCGGAAAGCCGCATCAGGTTTTTTTCGGATAAAATCAGCTTAATTGTATCCTTGTAATATTTGCCGCGAATTTGCTCGAAATCCTCAAGCCCGAGCGCGTCGAGGAAAATTTTCGACGCATAGGAAAACTTCCTGTCTGTATCCAGCAGGAAAACTATGTTCGTCGAACCCTCCAACATATAATTGAGATAACGAACGTCGGAAACCTGCTTCTTTGCAATATTTGCCTCGGCAAGCGCGAGATTCATTTTTAAATCGCTGTTTTCCTTTTGCAACCTTCTGATTACTGCCCTGAGGTTGCCTTGGTTGTCCAGTTTATTTTTCATATGCCCCCCTGCGAAATTATTATTACCGAAAGCATAGCATTTTCACCACATTAAAGTCAACGCGGAAGCCGACGGCGGACAATTTTCATCCTATCAGGGGCTTCGCCCCCGAACCCCCACCCGCTTTTTAAAAAAAGCGGGGCAAAAATTATCAAAAAAATCGCGCAAAGCGCGATTTTTTTAAAGTTTTTGTCGAACTTTTTTTAAAAAGTTCGTGGGGTTCGGGGCGAAGCCCCGAAAATAAAACTTCATCGGAAATCACATCCCCTTACGTAACCTCGAAATTTCATCTCGTAATTCTGCGGCAATTTCAAATTGCAATTCTGCGGCGGCTTGTTTCATTTGCTTTTCGAGACGTTTGATTTCCTTGATAATTTCGTCGCGCGACATTGATTCCGGGTCTTTTGCCAATGTTTTGGCGGACGCTTCGACGGCTTTTGTAAGTCGAATGCGCTCGTGAATTTTCTTGATAATTGAGCGCGGCTGTATGTTGTTTATTCGGTTGTACTCTTCTTGGATTGCGCGACGACGGTCGGTTTCCGCCATTGCGGCCGCCATGGAATCGGTTATGCGGTCGGCGTACATGATAACGCGCCCGTTCACGTTTCGCGCGGCGCGACCGATTGTTTGAATCAGCGAGGTGTTCGAGCGCAAAAAGCCTTCTTTGTCGGCATCAAGAATCGCAACAAGTGCGCATTCGGGGATGTCAAGCCCTTCGCGCAGCAAATTTATGCCCACAAGCACGTCGAAAACATCGGTGCGTAATTCGCGGATAATTTCAAGCCGTTCGAGGGTGTCGATGTCGGAGTGCAAATACCGCACACGGATTCCCGCTTCCTTTAAATAGGAAGTTAAATCCTCCGCCATGCGTTTTGTAAGAGTCGTAACGAGAACTTTGCCGCGGGCGGGTGCAGCCGAACCGGCTTCGAGGGAATGCTCCGCCGTCTTCGACGTGTTCCCGGTTACAAAGTTGCATTCGCCGATTAAATCATCCACCTGCCCGCGCACCGGACGAATAATTACCGGCGGGTCGAGAAGCCCGGTCGGACGAATGATTTGCTCCGCCTGAAATTCGGCGTGTGCGTGTTCGAATTTCGACGGCGTGGCGGACACGAACAGCATTTGCGGAATTTTCGCCTCGAATTCTTCGAATTTCAGCGGACGGTTGTCCATCGCGGACGGCAAACGAAATCCGAAATCAACGAGCGTTTCCTTGCGCGAGCGGTCGCCTTTGTACATCGCGCCGACCTGCGGAATCGACACGTGCGATTCGTCGGCGATAATGAGAAAATCGTCGGGGAAGTAATCGAGAAGCGTGTGCGGCGTCGAGCCGGGTTCGCGCCCCGCCAAATGCCGCGAATAGTTTTCGATGCCGCTGCAAAATCCGACTTCCGTCAACATTTCAACGTCGTAGCGCGTACGCTGCAAAATTCGTTGCGCCTCAACGAGGCGGTCGTTAGATTTCAAATACGCATGATGTTCTTCCAGTTCCGCTTCGATGCCGCGAATCGCCGCGCGCATACGTTCCGCGCCGGTTACATAGTGCGACGCGGGAAAAATAACGATATGCTCGCGGGTGGAAAGAATTTCGCCGGTAAGCGCGTGAATTTCCGTGATGCGCTCGATTTCGTCGCCGAAAAATTCTATGCGAACGGCGGTTTCCGATGCGTTCGCCAAAAAAATTTCCAACACATCGCCGCGAACGCGAAACGTTCCGCGCTGAAAATTTATGTCGTTGCGATTGTATTGAATCTCGACGAGTCGCCGCATGATTTTGTCGCGGTCGCGCTCCGTTCCGACGCGAAGCGACAGCATTAAATTGCGATATTCCTCCGGGTCGCCGAGTCCGTAAATGCACGAAACCGACGCTACGATAATTACATCCCGTCGCTCGAAAAGCGCGGACGTCGCCGAATGCCGCAAGCGGTCGATTTCCTCGTTAATCGCCGAATCCTTTTCGATAAACGAATCCGTTGACGGCACATACGCCTCGGGTTGGTAGTAATCGTAATAACTCACGAAATATTCCACGGCGTTTTCGGGAAAGAATTCCTTAAATTCGCTGTAAAGCTGCGCCGCAAGCGTTTTATTGTGCGCCATAACAAGCGCGGGGCGTTGCAATTCCTGAATAACGTTTGCCATTGTAAACGTTTTGCCCGAACCCGTTACCCCCAACAACGTTTGAAACTTGCGCCCCTCGCGAAACCCCGCCGCAAGCGATTTAATCGCCTCGGGTTGGTCGCCGGTGGGCGCGAACTCCGAATGTAATTTAAACATGTGATGCTCCTTTCGAAAAATAAATATGCTTGCGGGGCTTTGCCCCGCACCCCACGAACTTTTTGAAAAAAGTTCGACAAAAACTTTATTAAAATCGCGCTGCGTGCGCGATTTTTGAAAATTTCGCACAAGAAAACTATACCACAATTGACACTACGTGCGGTTTTGTATATGCTTCTCGGAAAATATCGGAAAAAAAGGAGAAAAAAATGAAAAAATTATTTATCATGCTGATGCTGTCGGCGGCAATGCTTGTTGCTTGCGGCGACAACGGCGAAACGAGCAACGTCATCAACGAAACACCGGCGAATGACGCCGACAATATTATCGACGAACTCATCAACGACGAACCGCATTACAATGAACCGAGCGACACGAACTACGAATCGGAATGGTGCGAAATGACAGGCGGTAATTTCGACGGCGGCCCGGGCGACATAATTTTCCGAGGGTACTACGCATCTCTCGGGGACGGGCATCTTTTTGTGTATCGTGCGGAAGATGTCGCGACGGCTGATTTCAGCGCGCTTCACACCATCGACCACGGGCTTGCATGGGAGCCGTTCGACGACATCGGGGAAGAAATGTTAATCGGCGCATCGCAACCCCTGCAAGATGTTTCGCTCATACACTTTTCAAACGATTGGGACGACGACGCAGAGGATTTTATTTTTATTCTCATGGAATCTTTTGAAATAACACCGTCGCTCGCGCCCGGCGAGGGGCTGCTTATTCAGCGATATTCGGGACTCGGCACATTTCCGGCAAGCGGCATTTCGTTTTACGACGCGGAAATGAATCGGCATTTTTTCGCCGTTCAGCACGACAACAGCAACGCTCCGTACTGGTATTTCATGCGTGACATTACAGGGCAAATTCGGCAATGAAAAGGCTTGCGAACATTGCCGCAAGCCTTTTCGGTAAAGCAGTCGGAGTGATATTTTTCCTCCGACTGCTGATTATCCCGAGCACCTCAAGTATGACCGTTGGCGTTGTTTCGCAAACGGTCTTATTTTCGTCCCTCGGAATTTACGCCGCGTTTTACAAGAAGTTCCCGCGAAAATTGCGCACGATTATAAATGCCGGATTTTTGACGTTGCTGATTTTTGCGGGATTTCTGGCGATTTACGGCAACGTCGGCACGGCAACGTTTGAAGAAAATGCTGTTATTGTTTTGGGCGCGGGCGTTTCCGGCGAACGGGTTTCTACGCCGTTGGCTCGCCGGTTGGACGTGGCGTTGTATTATTTTGAACGCAATCCGGATGCGTACATAGTTGTTTGCGGCGGACTCGGCGAGCGCGCAACAATCACCGAGGCCGAGGCAATGGCAAGATACCTTTACGCTCGCGGCGTTCCGCGCGAAAAAATCCTGCTCGAAGACCGGTCGGTTTCAACAATCGAGAATCTCACCTTCGCCCGCGATATTCTGGAGGAGCATTTTTCGGAGGGGTTCGGCGTTGTTGTTGTGTCGAATGATTTTCATATGTTCCGCGCAGTAAGCATGGCAAGGCGCGTCGGCATGGATGCAAATCACCTCGGCGCACCAACCCCCACCCGCTTGCTTACCGAAAATTATTTACGCGAAATGATGGCGATTGTGCTTTTTTGGGTTTCGAACCCCGCGTAAAAACAAAACGCCGGGGATTCAGTTCAGTGTACCTCCCGGCGGCTTTTTTTGCGCTGCATACGCGCGCAATACTTCTCATTAGCACTGTTATAACAACGCGCTTGCGCTCGGGCAGGCTTATCGCCATTCCCGACATGTTAAATTACCTCTCATAGCAATGACGAAGGCGACAGAGCAAATTGCCCTGCCGCCTTTTTTTGTCACAACGTCGCGCCTATTTTTTGTCTTTCTTTTTGCCGAGCATCATGTACCATGCCGAACCCGACAGGCACACCGATGAATACGCTCCGAAAAGCAGCCCCACCATAATGGGCAACGTAAAGTCGCG
>Ga0123355_10001963_pt1 | contig 29029 bp, 22 predicted proteins | sample TergutEmb28metaG_3_FD_89872 | JGI IMG/M metagenome (GOLD analysis project Ga0123355, IMG submission 89872) | Embiratermes neotenicus P1 segment gut microbial communities from Petit-Saut dam, French Guiana - Emb289 P1 | ecosystem: Host-associated > Arthropoda: Insects > Digestive system > Gut ... | reverse complement strand
ACCTCCCATGTCTTGGAGATTAGCAATTATTAGTGAAACATTTCCAGGTTCAGATGGACACGTAAGAGTAGTAACAGTGAAAACCAGTTCTGGACAATTTAAGGGACCGATTCATAAATTAGTAGCATTGCCTGTGAAATAGTGCAGAAATCTTAAACTTTAGTGATATGATATATCACCGGGGGGGGGAGTATGTTTAAGCTTTCACTTTGTCATATAAGCAGACTGGGCAGAGGAAGGTATTTTCCTTCTCTTTCTTTTTGTTTTCATTAGTCGGCACCCAGTGTTTATCGCTCGAGCAATGTGTGCATTGTTGAATGTAACTGTAGCTGCTTTATGTATCAGTTCAGTTCAGTTCAGCAGCAGTGTGACCAGAGAAGTGAGTGCCGATGTAGCTGGAAGAGAAGTGTTGTGTTTAATAGTGCCCAAGTGTATCCACAATCCAGAGATTTGAGCCAAATACAGTTCATTATAGCAACTCTATACACTGTTTTCTTGAAGCACTGTGGACCAACTGTCCAGTGACAGGGCATCATGTCCCAGAAGGAAAGGAAAACACAGAATAACTAACATCCACTGATTAGGCAGCAATATCAAAGTACCACATCACAGCAGCAAACATAGAAGAAGATGAAAAATAAGTAGTAAATGACACATTATTGAACATCACATCATCTACCTAACTGCATTTTTGTTTAGACACCACATGAAGATGACCTACCCAGGTCGAAATATGATGTGGTTCTTAATATAGTTATCTAAGGTAAGTATTGTTTATGTAGATGTCTGTAATAAAGTAAAGACTGTTGTGCTGACAGGATAAAAATCCTACTATTTTTCAATTGGCTTTTCATATCCCAGAAGAATGGATACCTTAGTCATGCTACTGCAGAAACCTAAAAACTTGAAAAGTGTCTTTATTTTGTTGAAACTTATAATTAAAATTGCCCTTAATTTCTTCTTTACCTTCTTGGTTCAGAAATCCGGTATTTTTTTCGCTGACAATGACTGAATGATGTGCTGATATAAGAAATGTGAAGGTATTTTAACAGTGTGTTAATGTGAGGATATCAGTAAACAGGCTGTGCAGCAAGTGAAGTACATCATTTTCTTGCAAGTGTTAAGGTTTCTGCAGTAGTGTAGGTGAGGAGGCCTCTCTTCTGGGATGTGATGCAGCATCACTGGGTACTTGGTTCACAACATTTCAGGACATCACATTGGCCTCAAAACACAGACAAAAAAACATATAAGGATGCAGCATCACATTCTAGAAGAGTGGATACTGCACATACTTTTTTTGCCAACATTTTGCGTTTTATTTGTTTAAGAGATCCAGAACCTCAGATCCTTGACTACAGAACACAGCAGTACAAGCTCTTTCCTTACCTGGCAGCCTCATTTGCTGAGAGGTATGCAGGCAGCCGATTGTGGAAAATGTTCACAGATGTTGTTTCAGAACTTGAAGGGGGAGACCTGGAGAGATTGCCAGAGGTAAATTGCTTCATCTGTTTGTGTACTTACTGTACAGAGATTAACATATATTTGTTATTGTTAGCCCTGTTTCGGGTATTTTCAAAGTATCACAGTGGGGTATGTTGCTGATGTTCTGGAGAAACTTGCTGCCTGAAGGTTCAGGTTCATGCTTGTTACAGAGAAAATGTGTTTTAAGGTTATATAGGCAGGAAGTCTGTTGGGCCCTTAGAATAGGGAAAAGGAACTAGTACCATGTCTGGGCCAATACAAATTGTAAACCTGAAGATGGAGTCAGCAGTATCTTCCAAAACGTCAACACAGCCTACTGATGTACGTAAATAACCAGAAATAAGTTCAGCACCAACAATGAATCACTGTACAAGCTAAAATAAATTAAAATGTACTTATTCAGTCACTACTTAACAGACTGGGGGACATAATCTGCTTCAGATGTAAATATGAAGTGTGGTTACATATATTGGTTCCTGTTAGATATCACTGGCTAGAGGACAAGGATACTGGAGAGAACATATAGCATCGTAGGATACATTGTACAACATACCACAACATTTTTATGAATTGTTGTCTGAATATAATCACAACAATGGAAATAAATGAACAATAGGAATAAAAGACATAAAAGCAATCCAATTTAGGTTTAACTATTAGCCACTTTGGTACAATATAAATAAATAATTGCTTTAATGAAAACAAAACCATTTTTATTTCATAAGGCTATATATAATATTAAGTGTGGATTTTATGTAACATGCAGGACTTGTATCAATATACGTTTTAACTTAAATTGGTAATATCTGTTCAATTACAAAGGAAATGTAAACCACATATAAATGGGATTGTGAAGATCCTGAAAGGGTTTGTAAGCCTCAACATTTTGGAGAAGTCTGAAGTGTAATGAGCTGTTGTTAAGACATTCATGTACTTGTTTAAGAATTTGACAAGCATCACTGAAATAACACTGCAATATCTTTGCAGCTGCATGCACTGTCATGTTGCTTGAAGGCTGTATGCACAGCTGGAAGTGCACAGGGTGTGGAGGCGTGTCGTCTGTCATGTGGTGGACATGGTTATATGACTTGCAGTAACTTTCCATCACTGTACGGACTAGCCACAGCAGCCTGCACTTATGAGGGAGAGAATACAGTGATGCTACTGCAAACTGCCCGTTATCTCATGAAGGCATGGCAACAGGCTGTGCAAGGGAAGGATATGCCGCCCACTGTGGCATACCTCAAGCATGCAGTCTCCAGAAGAAGTGGTCCACAGTACTGGGAGAACTCAACAGCATCTATTGTCAGTGCTTTCCAGCAGATGGCAGCAGGGTAAGACAGAATTTTTTCTTGTGGACAATTGATGTGCCAGAAACTGGATGGAATAAATACAGAACTATGAGAGAATGTTATGGTAATGTAAGCTTAACTGATTGTCATTACACTAACAAGAAAATAAGCTAGTCCTCTTCCTTTTCTTCTTCTTCTCATCCTCCTCCTCCTCCTCCTCCTGCTTTTGAGATGCTTCCTGTTTCATGTTTATTGTCTAGCATCCCATAATCTCCATCTGCTACTGTCTTCCCATATCTCCTCAATTTTTTTCCAATGACTTTCCTTTCACTTTTATATACAAAACATTTTTTAGGTGAATTCACAAAATTGCAAACAGTGACTGTTAGCTTCGTCATGTCTGTCTCTCCATCTGACTGTCTGTCCGCATCTCCCACTGGATGGATTGTCATGATATTTGCTATTTGAGTATTGAAAATCTATTGAGAAAATTCAAGTTTGATTAAGTACTTGACATGAAGACCTTTATGATAATACCCTGCTGAATTCTTTATGGGATAAGAAATTTGTAATACTTATTGCTTTTCTATAGCAACAGTAGTTTCACGAATGCACCTCAATGTTACATTATATGTAAATGGCCTGTCTTGTTGTGATTTAATCTCTGTTCATTCTTAAAATATGCTCATATCATCTTATACTGGTACCTACTTAATCATTTTCATGCTGTCTTTAAATTCTTCATGATACATTCCCCACTTATTTTCTCATCTGGTTTTTGCTTTCATGTTTTTTAAGAATCTCATCTCAATTTCCTTTAGCCTAATAACTTCTGCCTTTGTCCATGGCCATGATTCTGCGTGGTACATGAATTTAGGAATGTGGAAAGTAGACATAATTATCCAATTTCAAAAATATGTCCTGTACCAAGTGATAAAATTTTTCTCGATAAGCTATTGCATCAATATCATATAAAGTGGACCGCAGATACTAATGTGCAGTAGAGTGACTGTTTGCATACAGCAAAGTTAAAGGTTGCTCCATAACATGCCATGAGACAAAGAGGGGAGTTGGGGTATAGCTTTACTCATGCTTAACCTTGGCACTAGATGGGGTTGGTGGTCAATGCCACGCTCTGTCTGCTCTACTCCCGGGAAAGACGCCTGGTACCTACTGTACAGGGTCCTGGGTGGACCCCAGGGCTGGTCTGGATGGTTGTGGAGAAGAGAAAATCTCTCGACACCACAGGGTTCGAACCCCAAATCATCCAGTCTGTAGCAAGTCACTGTACCGACTGTGCTATCTGGGCCCCTATATTAGGCTACTAAATGGTCAGCCCATGACATACAGGGGTGCTGATAAGTCATTAGCCCGACCAGGACGAACAGAAGCTAATGTTTCTGTCAGAATGGCGTGAGTTTCCTTCAGCGCCTTGCCTTGCAGGGAAAAGAACTTCATGCCAGCTTGTGTTTCTATATTGTTGAAATCACGCACGTCCCTGACATGCTTCTGAGCTTGTTTCCTTCCTGGTCGGGCTAAGGACTTATCAGCACCCCGGTACCTATGCAGGAACTGAGGGGGAGGCAGAGGTATAACTACAAGGTGGTTCAAATATGACCGGGACTGACTGCATCTTGTTTACACACAAATAGTTCCGGTCATATTTGAACCACCTTGTATTTGCAAACTGGCACTGAAAGGAGATGGGTTGTCAGCACCATGCTGCGTCCACTTTACCCCAGGAAAGACCTATTCTGTAGGAGGCTGGATGGGCCTTGGGGCCAATCTGGACTGCACAGAAAATCTCTCTCCCACTGGGATTCAATTGTTGGACTGTCCAGCCCATAGTGATTCCCTATACTGATTATGCTGTCCCAACATATTAAGCTACTGTGGCAGTATAATGTAAAGATGACAGCAGATACTACTGTACAACAGTGTTTTAGTGATACAGTGTATTGATATGCTGTATTAACATTTCAGCAAAATAAAGAATTGTGCTGACAACATGGGTAAGAGGATCCGAGGGGGTTGTTCTCCTGAAGATGCATGGAATATGACGTCTATAGAGCTGGTACAGTGTGCAGAGGTAAGTCCTGTTGTGTAGCATAGCTAAAATAACTATAGAGATACTGTAGGGTTGCGTTGGATTGACAACTACAGTACCACACACACATATATATATATTTATTAATGTCAAAAATTGTCATACAGTCTGACAAATGAGGTCGTGGCTTACTTGCCATTATTTTATCGTTGGCTGTTGAGTGGTGTTAACTGCGGAGTAGAGCTGCATTGTCATGTAGTGACGAGGCTTCCAGTCTGCCACAAGCGACGATGAATCTCTGGCTACATGGTTGGTTGGCCGGAGGTCCGCAGTGGAGTTGAGGAGGCTGCAGGCAGTGCTGAGTGCTGCTGCAGAATGCCTGGCGAGCGGTGGTGTGCCCGGTCCAGAAGGCTACGTGGCCGGGCAGTCGGGCGTCGTATCTTCTGTCTTCATGAGTCCTTTTTGATGTGTGTGTTGCCGGTTACTCCTTTCCGAATGAATGAATCTCGTTGGTCCGAATGGGCTCCTTTTATTCCGGTCGCCTGCTGTCCAGCCTGCTCTGCCATTGGCTGGTTGGTAGAACTGGTAGGCGTGGCTTCCTGAAGGTAGTTCCGCTTGCAAGGGGCGTTTTCTTTGTTCGTGGAAGTAGACAGAGAAGGAGGGAGTGAGATAGTGGTTTGCTGTGATGGTTAAGCTACCGTTGACTAGGTCGGTATGTGTTGATTGGGGTACGGACAGAGGAAGGAGAGCTGTGAGGTGAAATGGGATTGAATAGGAGGAGATGGAATGACATGTGGGTGTCCCCACATAATATTACAGAACTACTGATATTGTGGATCTTGATGATGATGATGATGATGGTGACGATGATGACAGTCAGGAATGGAGACAGCATATATTTTACCTTGTTACAGAATCAATGACAACATTGTCAGAAATTCCCCTTGATGCAGCAGTTAATAGAGTTTGTACAGTTTGAGGTTTTCTTGGTTGAGAAGATCAATATTTTGTTTGTCTGGGTTTGTTTTACTCTGGATGCTGGTAGGTGGGTACTAATGTTCCTGTGAAATGCTGGTACCTGCCCACCAAACAACATGGCCTCATATTCCATAAGAATAATCTTATTTTTACATGCATTAAAATTGTTCCCAGTTGTGTGGCAGCCAAGACACCTACTTTATCACAAGCATAGTCTGTGTTTGTTGTCAGACAATATTTGACATTATGTTCTTACTTAGCCTGTGAGAGTTACTTTGTTCTCTTGTGTGTTGAGTACTTAGACATAGTTCAGCTTAATGAAATAGGCAAAATTCCATTAGTCTGTCACAGGACTGGACAGGTGCTGAAATATCAAATATTGTGAATTATGAGATGGTACCTATCCTGACCTAAGTTCTTACAGGTAATTTTTTGTTACCGCTCCTATACTTGCACTGTAAAGCTTATTAGAGGAATATTACGTTTGGATATCTCCTTCATCTGCTAGTTCAGGGTCATCAGGTTCCTCTTCTGTATTTTCTGGAGTTGTAATATCTGAAGAGGACTGAGTAGGGGTTGGGGTCGGCAGATAGCACAATGGTTGATATATGGACACTGCTGGAGGCCTTTCTGAACATGTCCCTGAGAGCTGCCTGTTTCATTGATGAAGCTTTTATCTGTTAAAAAGCCAACTTTGTGGTCTTGAGACTACCGTCCTCAAGTGCTGGATTATCAGGATTCCTGATTTTATACACATCAGAATTTTGCTATGTTTTTATTATGCAGAAAGTGTAAATCATATGACTTCTGATTGACCTTTGGTATTGAGCAATATGTCTGTGAAAATCTCTGAAGAAGGGGGTTGAAAAATTTTTTGAAGACTACTTTCCAGCACCCCCTCCCAATAATTTATATATTTCCTTCAGTGAAATGTATGTGTGGTATATGCCATATCCTGTGCAGTCACCTCACCATAAACTAATCTTATTGCATACCAAGATCTCCTTATATCCATCAGACAAATGGCACTTTTGATGCTAAGATTTACTCACAAAATGGTTAAAAATTTCCCTCCAGTGAGTGGTTTTCTCAACCCCAATACATAAGGCACTGAAGTGTTTTGAAGTTATACGGTGAAACCTTAACCCATCATTTCTGGGGAAATGTGGACAGAAAAAGGGTGAATGCAGGAAAACAACGGTTAGAGAAAATTTTAAAGGCGTAAAATTTATGGGGACCACAATAAAATAAATTATAATTGTGGGAAAATAATGCACAGGGGAAGGATGAATAGAGGTTGTGTTGTGTACACATTACATAAAAACTGAAGAAATGTGAGACAGACAGACAGTACTGTCTGTAGTTTTGTTACTTTATTTCAGAAACTTAGCCATACTGAATTAAACAAAGTTTGATATGTTCCACATTCCCTGCATTAATTAGGTGCATAAAATGTATGTCAATAAAATTTAATTGCAATTGTTGGGCTTGAGTACATTTTTAGGATTAAATTCATTTTATGAATAACGTTGGTTCCATATCAGTATTTTCCTTTAGTATGTGTAATGCTTATTAAAAGTTGTAGTATGGTGTAGAGTTTCATGTCAGTGTCTAAGTGGTCACATTCCTTCAGTGAAACTATAAATGCTGAAAGGTTACCAAGAGTTGGTGTGGCAACTCACTTCATTTCTTGAAACCGAGGAACAGCCTGTGGGTTCCAGCAGGATGGGGCAGTAGCATACTGAGAAGTGGCAGTGTTGCAAGACCTCTTTGAGGATTGCATTATTTCACAGAGTGGCTTGCCCGATTTCTAGATCTGTTGTCATCTGACACATCTCTTGGGTGGAAATGTGAGAGCTTGACTGGTTGCATATGTAGATAGCATGAGGCAGATAAATTCTTATGGAATTTTGGTGGAGAAGTCTCTTCAAATTGGCCATTTGAAATCAAGGAGGGTGTGGAAGTAGTAGTAGTAGTAGTGTTAGTGGGTGTGGTGGTGGTGGTGCTTCCTAGGAGGGACTTGCCACCTCCATCCTTTGCCCAGAAGATACGGTGACCAATTTCATAAGAAATATCAATCCCTCTATACAAGACTGTACTGTGCCATATTTCAGAATACTCTATTTCTTAACATTCAACACAGTGAGATCCTCATATCTCACTATTAATAATACCACACACAAGTACAATCAGTGTAATAGATACTGAATTCCACAATACAAAGCCACAATATAATTACATTTTTTTGAGGTTTTTATGTTACCTGATTTAGAATTATATTTTTAGGTACATGCCCAAGTCTTTATTGTGCAGACGTTTGTTAGCCGTGCGGAAGGACTGAAAGTCTCTCTTGCCTTGAGGACTGTAATGACACAGCTCAGTGATCTGTATGCCATCTACACCCTGCTACAGAATGCAGGAGACTTCCTTATGGTAAGTTTATTACTGATGTGGCAGAACTGAATGTGTCTGTTGGTCTGAAGATACACTGACCCTGCACAGTGACCCATTTGTTATCTACACCCCACCACATGATACAGGAGACTTCTTATGACAAGACTGTTCTTTGTCGTATACTGGCATTAACACTTGAGTCAGTTATTTGTGATTCAGGGAAGTTGAAATTTAATTCCAGAATTCTTAATTAATCCTTGATGGGACCCTTTAACCTGCAGGTTCCTGCCATGGGTACAAAATTAATTTATACCCATATCTTCATCAATAATTTTGCCAGTATTACATAAATAATTTTAGTGATATTTCTGTTTGTTCTTTGCAGTTCTCATGACACACTCTTATTATTAAATGACATTTATATTAACTTTTTAGTTTTCATTTCTGCCATATTGTTAGTAGTGGCCAGGAAATTGAAGGGTATGGTTTTGGGGTTGCCCCCCATTGGTATAATATACATACCAAATTTCAAGAAAATCATTCACATTGGGTTCAAAATTTGAAAGGAACACACTCAATTTTAGGCAGCATGGTGATCGTATGAACCTACTTTATTTCCGTAACAACATAAATCATGTAACTGAATGCGCCCAGTTATTAATAGATGGAACTTCTATTGCTTGTTAGGCAGGAAGGTAATCCTTGTATGGACATTTACATGGCCCACTGCCATGTGAGGAATGGTTATTTGAACCTGCAGTATGGCTCTTTTAACCCACCAATTTTTTGGAGATAGAAGGATTGAAATACAAATAAATGAATGGATATTAAATGGTTACCTGAAGATCATTAAGTGATACATAGAGCCTATATCCTTGCTGTCTATAACTGACTTGCAATAACACTAAATTAGGGGCAGGATATTTTATTGCCAGATGTGGACAGTTTCAATAGTCACGGGTCTCCTTCGGCAGTTCTACACAATAAGTTAAAGTATGGTGGTGGATCATAACATATTAGGACTGATTTTGTTTTTGTGAAAAATAAATATCCTATCTGTTGGTCTAGTTTACTGATGTTAAAGTTATCTCCCCCTGACTGAACACAATGACTATGATCCTCCCTCTTTTTGAGTTGTCACTTCTTGGGTAACAATTATGAATTAAGAGAGAGCAGCCTCTAAACACTGTTCAGTATTTATTGTTTTGAACTGTGGTTCAATTCTAGTGTTACACTATGCCCAGTTTCTGACACTTTCAGAAATATATTTCTGTCTTGGTTTCCTCACAGTTTCTGAAAAATAACAAGGTTAGTAGTTCCTCAGTCTGGTCAATAAAGTGGGTGTTGAACAATTGGCCAAATAATACCTTTCCAAAAGCACAGAGCTCTGTTGTAACATCCATGAACTGAGCTTGCATTGTCTGGGCTGTCCTGTCTGTCCCACTTAACTTCCATATCATTATTCAGGCTGTCTTATCTATCCCAGTCAGAACTTCCGTTTCTTTGTTCAGGCTGTTTTGTCTGTCCTATTCAGTCCCTCTATATCTTTGTGCAGGCTGTCACATGCATCCCATTCAGACCATCCACATTTTTGTTCAGGTTGTTCTGGCCTGTCCCAAGCAGAACCTCAATATCACTATTCAGGCTGTCCTGACTGTCCACCTTAGACCTTCTATATAATTGTTGAGGTTGTCATGTCTGTCCATTTACAACCTCCATATAATACACCAGACTGTCACCACTAATTGTTACAAACACAGAAGACTATTTTGACAGACCACAGTGATACTGCATGGTCTGGGTATGGATCATATTTTATAGGAAATTCTGCTTTTTAAAATTGTATAATCCACATTTATCTTACAGTGTGGCTGCAATGTTAAGAGGCTTCATGCAGAACATAAGGCATGCATCTTATTTTCAAATGTCAGCCATGTCAGCATACAACACTGCTGAACAGAAAACAATGCTTTACTGACAAGTGATGGGCTGTGACTGTCCTCACTGGTGCTGCAGTCTGCAGCATCCCTGTGGCAGTGTTACTGACATATATTTAAACAAGCCCCAGAATATTACGTTCCACACCTGCAGATATAATAAATTGTATTAACATATTTTCAGGGGAATGGAAGTAAGGACAAAATTAGGAAGACTGAATTTAGTTGCACTCTGTCTCTTTATAAGCCTTCATTTCTTTTTTGTAACTCCATTTTGTATCTATGAACACAGAAATGTGATAAAAGTGTGAAATATGTTTTATAAACTCAAAAAATCGAGTTTTACATTAAATCATAATATATCAAGATTTGGAGTGCAGATGGATGTTTTTCCATTGTGAACAATGTCAGTCCATTGCCTGTTCTGAAGTCTCCACAGCAGTTATAATCAGTATGAGGCCATTACCTGTTCTGAATTCAAGAGAGCAAGTGTAACTGATATGAGTCCATTAGCTATTCTGAAGACTGCAGTGTTAAGAAATGTGAAGCCACTAACTGTTCTGAGCTGAAGACAGCAGCCATAATAAGTTTAAGGCCATTGACTGCTCTGATTTTATAACAAACATGGTGTCTATATATCTCCTGTGTTTAACCTTTAGTTGGTGTCCAGGTTTTTATCGTGTAGGTACATTTTATCACTTTGAATTGTAAGGCTTGCCAGAATGCAGGATAATCTTTCCAAAAGGAGTGAAAAATGTTGCTGTGACTCATGTTCTTGTTTACTTTTATTCAACAGTACACAAACATGACTCCATTGGACCTTTCCAATCTGCAGAACCAGATGGAGACATTACTATCCCAGCTGAGACCAAATGCTGTTGGAATTGTTGATGGTTTTGATTTCCGTGATGAAGCCCTATCGTCCAGTCTTGGTGCTTGGGATGGACAGGTTTATGAACGACTGTTTGAAGCAGCCTCTAAGAGTCCAATGAACAAAGACCCAGTTAATGAATCATTTCATAAATACCTCAAACCCTTCCTCAAATCCAGCTTATGATGTGGTTGTTCCCCTGGACATGAAGTCTGTACCTAACCCTTTGGAGCCAGAATTAAGTGCCCATTGTACTCTGCAAAACACCCATGGTTTCAATGGCTGCCCATTACTTTGCATGTTTGGTTTTCCCAGATCACAATGCACGTGGACTATAGTTGACTTTTGGTGCCAAAGGGTTAATACATCCCTTCTTAAGATATTGAAAGCAATAATCAAAAGGTAAATGGTAATGTTGACTGACTAATATAATACAGCCGAGTCCTTATGGATCTAGGAGGTTTACTGCTGTGATACAAGAACCCACCAGTGGGTCATAGGTGGGCAGTGTGTTTTTTCCCCATAATGTGAATATTATGAAGTGTTAAATGTTCTACAAATCCAGCATCCCTTCAGCGGTAGTTATACCACATTTGTTGTTGGATTCTTACATTTCTGGTATGTAACTGTAATCATTATATGAGATTCATGGTAGTTTGCTCAGCCTGGCCAAGATTTGAACTGCATACCCCTGAATATTTGGATGAACTAGGTATAGATAGGAGGCTAATATTACAATACAGGGAGTCCAGTTGAAAGTGGAACCTAAACACACAGAACTTGATCTACTGCAGCATGAGTCACTTACAGCCAGAGTCATAACTATGTATATGGTTATGTTGCATCAATAGTACATTCACATGACCCATGCAGTTGAGTTTTTGTGTGTGTGTGTGTGTATAACTGGCATGCATTTTCTTAGTGGTTTGTGAGTATGAAGTACAGTACGACAGGTTTTTGTGACAAATTTGAGTTCTTGTACGTGTATGTGCTGTACAGTGGTATACAGAAGACTGATATTGTGGAAATGTAAAAAAATGTTTGAACATTAGGGCAAGCACAATAGCATACCTTGCATCTCAACCATTGCCTGATTTTTTGTACAATCCTTTTTGCTTAAGCATCCAGCAGTCACTTGGTTTCGGAAATACTGGACCCAGGTGCCTGTAAGCTGATAGGAGAAGTTTTCTTGGCAAATACCAACAGCACATGATGTTACCAGGCAGTCAGTCATCCATCCCATTACTGACCATGCTCAAAGTTGCTGTGTGTTTAAACCTATATATGTAAGAGCCCCTGTAATAAGTGCTGTAAAAATTTAGAAGATAGTTTCCAGGTCTTTCATTTCCTTCAAAATCAACAATCCATTGACCAGTGAACAAATTTCAAACAACAGCTTCCTTGTTAATGATAAAGTGATGGCAAACACTTGTTGTTTAAAAAGAAACATTATGTGATATTGGAGTATGGGTAGAGGCATCTCCATGATAATCTTTAAGATGGTTACCACAGGAAAGTGGTGTCATCTGTATACACAACCCAAAAATTGCTTCATTGGAACTGATACTGGAATTAAAATTTACAGTTGTGCAAACAATAAACTGCAGTCTGTCCTGTGAGGGTATGTTTTTGTAAGTGGTTCTGTGAAGTGGTATGTAGTGAGTGGTGTGTAGTGATGAAGTTCACCACATCTGCTACTTAATTTTACAGACAAAGCATAGTTTTACTTAAACTGCCATGTATATACTCAAAATAGCATAAACTGGTCAGAAGATAATCACACATTAATACAAGAGGTGCCATTATGTGACATTAAAGTTGAGGTACGATGTGCCATCAGTGTGATGAGAATAACTGGATCCATCTTATTTTTGGACTCAGTTGTAGAAAGGTAAAATGGACAAATTGTCACACAATTAAAATCTGAGTGACAAGGATGAGGAATATGGGCTTAATCATCAAACAAGATTCTGACTCGCCCATCCAGTCAATGCCTGCCGTTTCAACATTTCTGGGGACTGAATAATGAGTCATTCTCTGTGACCTGATCATTCACCCGATCTGACACCATGTGACTTGTAAGCACAGTCCACACACAGACAGGATAGACTTAGAGAAATACTCAGGTGCACAGCATCAGCAATTTCTGGACAAGAACTTAGCCAGTGTTCATTAATTTCTTCACCAAATGTCAAGTATGTCCAAGTTGAAAGAGGTCATTTCCAGCACCTGCTCTAACATGTGGTAAGTTGTATTGCATAATATAGATTGTATAAGCAGGTCTTTTGAATCTATGAATAGGTTCTGCTTTCAGCTGGACACCTGTATATCCTAAACAAATAGGATGGGAAGGTGTGGACCGGATTTATCTGGTTCAGGATAGGCACCATTTGTGGGATTATTGTGTACATGGCAATGAACCTTTTGGTTCCACAAAATGTAGGGAATTCCTTTAGTAGGTGAAGGTCTATTAGCTTTTCTTGGGGACCCTGCTGTATGGAGTGGGTCATTATTGCATTAATATAAATGTAGTGGGTAATTATTACATTAACCTTGGTTGTGTGGTGTTTAATAGAAGATTTATTATTTGTTGATGATAAGTATGTTGCATGTCTGTGGGCTGTTTCAGAGACCATTGTTTCAAATAAGAAGTCAATGGCAATTTCATGCTTGCACTAGATTCATGATTCCATTTCTGTTTCCATCACTGAATTGCTTTGCTTCTGAGTGAGAACTTTGAAATATTTGTGTGTCTGTGTTCCTAATATTTCTTCATTCAATTTATTTTGATGAGACTCGTGTTCAGGATAGAAACCTTGGAAAGATTGTTTATCATTTGCATAACTGAGTTTTTGTGATGATACTAATTATTAGATTTAATTAGCTAAACACCAAGGATTCTGTTCTGCTGGGAAATGATGCTGTGTCATAGGGTCACTGGATTTCAGCATTTAAAGACAACATACTGTCCTCATCTTCAAGGGTTGAAATGGACATTTTTAACCTTGACAATGAGGGAAGTATGATGTCTTGAAACCCTGGGTTCTGATTACCCATTCATGCAGCATTATGTCCCTGAACGAGAGAAATGTCAGCTACACTGCTGCAGAAACCAACTTGCAATGTTAAACTCTACTAGTAACACTAGCCATGGCTTTGTGAAAGAAAATATCTCAGGAAGGCAGTAAATTTAGTATAGTTTTTTTTTTTTTTAATGTGGGACTGAGGCAATGGATGTGGCAAGTGGAAGGGTTCAGTTGTTTCTTTACTTTAAGCTACTTGCACATTACTCAACGTTACAGTATATTGATTAGCATAATCTCTGTTCTGTTAATAAGCCTGTCCAGTGACGGAGACTAGCTTCTGCTAAGGGGTCAAGTCACATTTGTCTCCTATGCTGGAATTCAGAAGCACAGCCAGCTTATGAATGTTGATGATAGGTGAAGTCCAAAAAAATTAAACTGTTTCAGAATATAATACGCTTGGGTTCGGAGTTCCTGTCAGTGATGAATTCTGATTGAGCTCATTCTTCAGTGTGTGTTAAGGTTACGCATATTGTATTGGACACTGTCTCATTTTGGTTAAATATACATACTGGTACTGAGACTTGTTTTGTCTGTCTTCAAATAAAAGCATTCAGTTGGAACTATTAGATGATGCCGGTCTTAAACTCTTGGACTGGAGTTGTTATAAAATAAAAACTTTGTTTCAAGTAAAGAAGTCTTGGCTTTAAAATACTCAGCATATTATAATTTTATGTGATTTTGTTACAGACTTTTAACACAATAAACATGAATGGAGAACTTGGATGCACTGCATCAGTAATTACAGTGACTGTGAATAATGTCAGAATGCTTTCAGAATTTAAGTGTCATCTTAATGTTATTCTTCGATCTCTTTCATTGTTCTCCAAAGGCAGATTGTCAAAAGACTCCCTTATTAATATGTATGCTACTTCATCTCTGCTATCTAAGCTACGTGTCCAGACCATCATAACATTCTACATTTCACTAATAAAATGAAAGGTAACCTGCCCCTCTCCATACTATGAAGGCATACAGGGGAAGTAGTATAGCTCTACTCATTCTTAACTGTTACTACATGGAGGTGAGTGGTCAACATGATGTCCCAGCTGCTTTACCAGTGGGAAAGAAACCATTTACTCATTGCATAGGTGGCTGAATGGACCCGTGAGTCAGTTTTGACATTTTGGAGGAAAGAAAAGTCTCTTGCTCCTGCTGGGATTGAAACCCCTGAATCGTCCAGCCCATAGCCTAGTCAGTATTGTGACTGTCCTATCTTGGCTCCCCCCATGCAATAGTGGATCAGCCATATACGTGTAAATAATAGTAACAAACTTTCTGCCGGTGCAAGGTAGGGATGACATAAATTCCGAACGTTTCAATTTCTTTCTATTTTTAACCAAAAAATGCACAAAATATTTGTTAACACTTATTTATTTCACATAACTCCAGCATGTTTCAATACCTAAGTATCATCAGCTGGGAGCTGTTCATATGCTAAGTTGCAAACCAAATGAATGCAATCAGTTATTATATGTAGGCATTACAATTAAAAGATTAAAGCCCTGACCTCATAGTATACAGCAAGCTGATATACTTCATAAGTTGCATAATCTCTAGTAATCATGTATGTGGTGGCTTTATGTACAGACATATATATCTGGTTTATATCCTCAGAGGGTGATCCCTCATTACGATGCTTCTGACATAAAGGCTTGTCGTATCAAGATTTCAATTTATATTTTAGTTACAATTATAGGCTGTTCATGTTTGACCCATTAATGAAGAGCATCAAAAAACAAAATCCTTCACAGGTAGCTTTGCTTCAAGTATTACTACATAATGTAACCATCCCATCACCACATTCTTTCTCTATGCCTGGCTTCACTACATTTAATGATACTATTTAAACTGGAATGATATCAAATTTTGCTCAGCAAGAACTTGAGATGCTTCCCAAGGAATATTCGGGTTGTGTATCATGTACAATGTTTATCCACGATAGCAGTTCACTCATACCCACAACAAATATACATCTGAAGCAACATAACTGCTTATGTCCCACACATTGGTAAGCATGGGTACAAATATCAAGTTGCATAAATGCTTATTAGTTTCACAACTTCATTACACTTCACTGTGCAACTACACTTATTTATTTGCATATTACACTTAAGTGGTGTATGTGTGTTTTATTGCTCGCATTGCATATCTTTTCAATTATCCCACAATGTGTTTTCACTGAACAGAAACCAACTCGCATCCTCCCACTTGAGAAATCCTTTCTTACAACACACAACCTGCAAGGTCTCCAGCTAATGCAATAAAGAATGCGACTTGCATCTTCCTGCTAGAAAAGTAATTTCTTTGTGTCTGAAATTCAGGACTCCTCCACTCTACTCTCACCTTACTGGCTCTACTCTTACCTGCTCAAATACAGTAAAATTCGCAGGATATAAATGTGACTATGATTCAATTATCCACAAAATGTAGTCCTCTTTTTATAATACTACAGGTACTTAGGTGGGGAGTGCAACTGCTCACCCCACTCTCCAAATACATGCCTCAAACAAGTCACCTCAGCTTGGATTGGTATGTAGTCAAACACAACTGTGTCACATAGGTTTATTTGTTGACTTAGTAGAGCAACTATATGTTTCGGTCTTTGTTGGCCATCGTCAGGTTGTCTTACGCGAAATAAGATAAATTAGCCTTAAGTACTATTTTATGTATGCATTGCACGCTTTGCCGTGTAGAGATCTCTACATTACTGGTTTTATCTTATATATTTTGTTGAGGTTAATGGTGTTTTGGACTAGACTTCAACGGCTCTGTGGGTCCTTGGTTGCACCTAATGTGGTCCTTCTCCTAAATGGGTAGCGTTGCGTATGGATTGGCGTGGTCTATCGCCTGCGGGCAGAAATGTGCGTGTGAGTATGGAGGTGGAGTGCTCAGGTATACGTGTTTGTTAGAGAGTATCTCTGTATTGGGTAATGCGTCATGGTACTTACTTGTGTTCTGGTCCTGGTATGTCCTTGTTCTTCTGTGTTGTCTCCGGGTGGGAGTAGAGTTGTTAACTTGACAGACATACACTTCTCAGCATCCGAAACAACTATCCTAGAAAAGGGCCCCAAATACAACATACACAGGAAACCCAAAAACTGGCTACAGACGTTAGCCCTCGAGGCAGAGACTGCCATAACACACCTCCCACCACAAGAGTGAGAAGTATACAGGAAGCTGACCACAGAACGCATCAACACACTAAGAGAGAACAACCAAACCCCATGAGCACATAACACACACACAGAATCTAAAATCATCAAGAACATCAAAACAAAACTCGTAGACAACAAGGCCATGATAACCAGAGCAGACAAAGGGAAATCACTCGTAATCCTACCTACAGACCTCTATGAAAACAAAGTAGAACAGTTCATACAGTCCAACAACTTCATAACAGCCAAAACCAACCCCACAGATTCTTTCCAAACCCAAGTGAGAAAAGTCATAAACAGCAAAATACTCATCCCACCAGAAGAAAAATGGAAACACATAAATCTCAATCCATCTGCCCCTTCTATCAAAGGCCAAATCAAACCACAAACTAGGCCATCCAATTCACCCCGTATTTAACTGGAGAGGAGCCCCCGCTCCCCCACACCTACACCATAGGCAACACCAGAGAACTAATCAGTAAACTGGAAAACACCCCAAGCCACCCTCATTACTCCCTAGCCTCACTAGACATTTCCAACCTATACACCAATGTCCCGGTAAAAGACACCAAAGACATCATCACCAAGACCTTTGAAGAAAACGGAGTCGAACCTCAAATCAGACAAGAACTACTGAATTGGTACGACATCATCACACAACAAAACTACTTTTCCAACAACGGGAAAATCTCAATTCAACAAGACTGGCTATGGGCGCCCCATCGTCTGGACTCATAGCAGAACTTTTCATACAAAACCTAGAAGACACACATCTCGCACAAATTTCCAATAAGCACATCACAGCATACTTCCGATATGCAGACGACATTTTGATAATCTATGACTCCCGCCACTCAGACATCAAAAACATACAAGACGACTTCAACACACTCCACCCCAACATGACATTCACAGCAGAAACAGAAACTAACAACCAAATAAACTTCCTAGACATCACTATCCACAAGACCCCCACCAAATGGACTACCTCCATATATAGGAAACCTACATTCACCGATAGCATCATCCCATATACATCAAACCACCCACCCCAACACAAACACACCAGCATAAGATACCTATATAACAGAATTAACACCTACCACCTCAGACACAATGAATATAAAGAAGAACTGGACACCATACGCGACATCATGACAAACCATGGGTTCCCGACACATACTTACACACCCCCCAACCTGAGGAAACCCCATACCACCACCCCCAGACAGAATCCAAACAATACCACACAAAAGTGGGCCCCCTTCACTTACATTGGAAGAGAGACCACATACATCACTAACATCTTCAAGAAGGCAGACATAAAGATAAACCTACGCACCAACAACACTCTTCAAAACCTGCTAATGCACAAACCCCAACCCCCAGACAAATACAGCAGATCCAGGGTGTACAAACTAACATGCCAGGAATGCAACAAGGCGTATGTAGGTCAGACAGGTAGAAGTTTCACACAAAGGTTCAAAGAACATAAGAATGCGTTTAAATCCAATAGAAACACATCCAATTACGCCAAACATGCTCTAGATCACCAACACCCATTCGGCCCCATACAAGAAACAATGCAAATTTTACAATATCAAAGGAACCCACCTCAACACCATAGAAAGATTTTTCATTTACAAAGAATACTCAATCAACAACCACCTAACTGATGAATCTAACATAAACCCAAACAAAATCTTCGAGGCCATACTGAAACCCAAGAACAATAACCTCACCCCACACCCCCTACCGACACCCGACCAGCTGAGGAACAATGACCAACCTTCACCCCACCACAGAACCACCAGAAAGTTTCCAATAAGGCAGGCTCAACAAGGTCAGCAATACACAGTCAAGAAAGGAGACGCACCACACAGACAACACGCACATGCAGTGTAACAACACACGCGTACGACACGGAAAACACAACACATAATAATGCACTCACGACAAAGTACCTCAAAGGAAGCAGATACAACATAACATACAAAAACCAACCACGCACAGTGAATACCAAGCCGTTAACAGTGCAACAACAACGCCCACAGAGAACACAGTGCAACAAACCAACGATAACATAGTATCTGCAAAGAAGACCACATCCAACACGAACCTACTCCCACCTGGAGACAGCACAGAAGAACAAGGACATACCAGGACCAGAACACAAGTAAGTACCACGACGCATTACCCAATACAGAGATACTCTCTGACAAATACGTATACCTGAGCACTCCACCTCCATACTCACACGCACATTTCTGCCTGCAGGCGATAGACCACACCAATCCATATGCAACGCTACCCATTTAGGAGAAGGACCACATTAGGTGCAACCAAGGACCCACAGAGCCGTCAAAGTCTAGTCCAAAACACCATTAATCTCAACAAAATATATAAGATAAAACCAGTAATGTAGAGATCTCTACACGGCGAAGCACGCAATGCATACATAAAATAGTACTTAAGGCTAATTTATCTTATTTCGCGTAAGACAACCTGATGATGGCCAACAAAGGCCAAAACATGTAGTTGCTCTACTAAGTCAACAAATAAACCTATGTGACACAGTTGTGTTTGACTACATACCAATCCAAGCTCATACACACACAACAGGGATGACACACGTCCTAGAAGTCACCTCAGGTCTCGAATTCGTGGCACCTGTTACAATAATAATTACCTACAGATCTAATTTTACTTCAGCTACTGTCATAAAGAAAATGTAAGAATTACTTGCTCTTCTGAACTGTTCACACATATAGAAAGTTTCTATCACAAGCTTGGTACTTATTTTATGTGCTCACAAGGTGTGATACTCCCAGATGACATAATCATTTTCATGGTAATTGGCATGTTTGCTGAAAATGTGCTCGAAGCTGAAATCTTAAACCATAAAGCCTTTACGTCAGTGTACAAATTTATTACCAAAAACATGTTCTAGCAGTAGAGATAAAACTCGTAAGATTAGTAAAAGTCTAAGGAAAATACTCTGTATGCTCTACTCAGTGGTGACAGCAACTTGCAGACCACTAGTTGCACAACACTTACTCAGGGTTTTATATGTGTCATGGAGCCAGCAAATATTATACAGTGTTTTCTGTTTTGTCTGTCTAAGTTGCATTCCTTGACTGTTCTCAGAAATTTGTAGCAGAAATAGTTTTCCATGGTGACAGTAAAACTATGGAATCATTCAAATGTATCTTCACCTGAACTGTTACACCCATAAGGATGGAAAGTCAATAGGACAATAAAAGATTCAATTACATGCCATGAGCATAACTTGAATCTGTGACTGAAAGAGCCAGGACAAAAAGCAAACTTTACAAATTTCTGCCTGCTACTGCAAAGGAGATAATTTATATTCCACAAAGGAACAGCTGTTAGTAAGATATGTTGTGTGCCATGTAACTCGCACCATGAAGCTCTTATTTGTGCTTTAGCACTAGAGGGAACAATCAGCTTCATGATTTGGTGACTTACCACATGGGTAAGGGTCCTATTTACTGTAATACAGGCGACTGGGCTGGTCTCATAAACCATTGTAATACAGCAGGCAAGATAAACTTTCTGCATTTTTCTAGTTGCTTAGATTGATACCTGTTGTGAACTCCAGTAAAACACAGAGAACAGATTCTACATAAGTGATTTTATTACATGTTTGTAAAGTATGGAAAGTGCCTACGAAAATAAATTATGAGGATTCAGGTCTGGGATAAACAACACTGATCACATCTATCATTCATCACAGTTACACATCACATAGTTTAAATCAAAGATCTATTTGTTGCGCTCATCGGTAATGTAAGGTTTATTTGCTGGGCCTACCTCTGATCCGTGTGAGTACTGTCAGCAGTACAAATTTCTTTGGTACCATTCAACTCGGAAAATCACAGCTAGATGATCTGTGTTTTAAAGGCAAGTGTACTGCGTAGGTGGAGTTCTTAAGTATCAAGCACAACACAATTTCTCAATCGAATTTTGTGGTCTTTACGAAATGTAACCCTGTTATAGCATATAGTGTACCAAGGACTTCGGTCTTCCTACCATTTATATGCCAAAAAAAAAAGTGCAGCTTTTGCAACCAACCAAACGCAGCACAAGTTCATATCTCGCGCTTCCAAGCACCCCAGGCTACACTACGGTCAATCAAGTAAGTGACTTGTGCCGAAATCCAACCTCTCGGTCGGGACCCGAAAACGGGTTGGTCACATCTGTCACGAAAATCAATGTCTGCTGAACCTATATATAGTAATAGGCAACGGCAAAACATAGCTGCGGAATTTACTTCTTCTCAGCTCTCTTCAATTTTATATTGTTGCTATCACGAAGTAAAGTGTTTAGTTCGATTCCATGTATTTTTCCTCATCTATTAACTATTACTTACAGCAATTTCAATCGAAAAGGGCATTAGTATGTCACATTTTATTTCGCTGTTACTCCGTTCATTCACTTGTAAACGTTGACTGTGCAGAATGTTTCCGGAAGCCGGGGGTAGATAACAGTTTACTCCGTTGTTGTTCTTAATTTGTTCCCATAAGCATGTGTCTTCTGCCATGTATGCCGGGCGGGGAAAGACTGAGGAGAAACCCCTTTACTTCCGAGTGTGTTTTATCGCTTCATTGTCAGTATAAAACTGCATTGACAATATAAAAATGATCCTATTTAATTCTGCAGAGTAACGCGTAATTAACGGAAAATATTTTAATTTAATAACATACAACCTTACCAGAAACCCACATAGGTTGCATTACATGTAAGTTCTAATCAGTTCTGGTGGGGCTTGACATGCTCTAGACGTTATTAGAAATTAACGATATTTCACCATTGTACTGAATATACCTTCACCAAAGCAAAAACCGTACTGGAAACAAAAAATCCTCTACTTCGAAATTAATATCATGGTGATGAAATGTATGTACCAGCACTTCACCATGGATCATACTAGAATTATCCCCTCTTATCCACGCAAAGAAACTATGTGCAAAACGGAATGAATATTATCTAATAATAATCTGACAGTTGCACATATCCAGTAATGCGAAAGTTCAAAAACATGCGAGATTGAACTCCGCTGCGGCGCTGCTCAGACGACAGCTCGTCTGCAAAGTTGTGCAGCGTAGGTTGACAGTTGCAACACGCCGTATTATGATGCTCATGCGCCCCACAGAAGCGGTACTTTATGGGCCTGTTTACGAGAATGCAAGTGGCATTTCGTTCAGTAAGAAAGCATCAGCACCGCAAGAAACCAGCGATGGACTCATGATTTTAATAAGCATTTGCTACGGCACATATTTTTTGATATGTACGGGACTGGAGAATTTCCCACGGCACAAAATTGCTTGCAAAAATAAAAGAGGGTTTGTGGGCAGCCAAGATCTATTATATTAATTGAAGCCAATCTTCACATTCCACTGGGCATCTTGAAGTAATACCCTCCTATCGGTCCAAATTACATTTCTTGCGAGGGGTGTCAAAGGCAGATCTTGACATTAAAAAATGTCAAAAATATGATAGTGGCTTCGTCATATTGATTACAAACATTACACTGGATGTCTAGTAACAGCACATCCCACAAAATCCTGGCAGCATCCAAAAATGAGAAAAATAATCTTGTAGAGTACAAACCTTATAGAAGAGAGCATTACTCTTATGGAGCATATATATCCTGGCAAGCCCCCTTGACACCTCTTCTTTTGGACAATCTCTACACGTAAATGGTATTTCAGTACCCTTTAACTGGTATCACCTCTAATAGAATAATGCTTATTTATACTAACTTCCATGAAAATCAGTCAACTTGTTTGCAAGTCGAAATGGCACGCGCGCGCGCACACACATACACACATGACAACATGGTGATCTCATGTTAAGTCCACATTCTTTTTTCTTTTCATGGAAGGAAAGGAGGATAATGACAACTGGTGTGGTATGTCATATATATATATTCTTTTTTTTGTGTACTTCTTACACATCTGATCTCTTCTAAAATGTTACATAGAATGTGTTACTACAAGGTGGAGATTGTGAAGAATCACCCTAATTTATTTACAAAAGGAATTCTTAAATTAATAACGAAACATTATATTTTATACTGCCTATAATTAATGTCATGTCACTTGCATAGAGGCAGTTACATTCAGTTCACCAAGAAAGTAAACAATGCAAATCCTCTAGCTTCTCCACAAATACACAACATCAAGTAGTCACAAAGGAAACTACTGCAATTCCTGAAACACAGGTGGAGAGAAATGCCAGATATCTGCCACTTTTAACAACCTCAGACCACTGCACCAGGCATTTTAAGGATGGATATGCAAAAAAATTATTGCTTCAATTTACATTTACTAAGAGTAAATCCATGTCTTGAAAAATTTCCCACTATTTGACCACTCCCTTTTCTGACCTCTATGAAAGTGACTATTTCTTCAAAACAAGACACACCTTCAAATCAAATATGTCTCATATATATAAACTTCAGTTTGTGACAGATTTGATAAAAGACTGTACAGTCCATGATCCAAAGTATGATCCACACTGAAACAGAGATGCATATGATAGCAACAAAATACTATGTTACAAATGTGAATGCATACAAAAAAGGAACACTTTTAGAAAAGAATGTGCCTTTTTATAATATAAAATATATTCTTCATATAGCAGAAACTTTGACACCAAAAGAACTGTGGACACGAATAAACAGGTTTGTTGTGTGTGCTTCGATTTCTCACCTCACTACAAAGTTCACTGTTCATAAAACTCAGTGTACAAAAATCACACAGTGACCAGGGGTTGTGGAAAAGGACTTAGCATGTTTAGCACCAGGCAAACTGACAGTCCAGTGTCATTACATTTTACGCCTGACTGTAATTTCACGATACATGTCTCTCAGTACACTCGAATTTTGCACTTTTCATTACATTAAAAAAAAAAAAAATCTGCAAGCAGGGATACAGTATGAAGAAAATATGTATGAGATTTGAGGTTTCAATAATGAGAGGTTACCTCATAGCCTTCTTACATACAACAATGTGCAACCTCACAGGAGAGTATGAACTTTATGGAGGACTTTACCTCCTCCATATTCTCTACCTCCAAAATAAGATAACACAACTCTCCAAAATATTGGTAACCATGTACAGTAATACAGACCACATGATGATCCCTGCAGGGCATTGGAGACTGCTGTCTACTGGGGCAATTACTTGGTTGCTGGTGATAACAGTGACAGACTGTTCTGCTACTATACACAGTGTGCAAACATACAGCACTGCAGGTAGCATGTATTGAGTGTACTGTGCAAATGCCTTCAAGATGGGTAGTAGCAACTTGTCATATACCATGAAACCTTGTGCAGGTGCACCTATTGCATTCCTAGTACGCATCATCTGGTCTGTGGAAAGCAGTCATACAAAGAAAACAATAGAGGCAAAAGAAACAATATACGTTTTAAAACAAAAACAAAAAAAAACACTGTGTGGCACTGTTGTTCTTTAGTTTTGCGTTAACAAAGAAATTAAACTGAAGTTTCGATTGAGTGGTGTGTTAACACATATTCACTTTGTTGTGTCCGTCAGTCAGTATATCACATATCTTATGGCACTGAACCATCGGCAAATCAAACATTTCAAAAGACGGAGGTCCTGTTACACAACTTTCATATTCTTCACATATTATGAAGTTTTTTTTTTTACCTTTAACTATGGCACATGTCACATTCATTTAAAATTTTATACCACATTTCCTCTAAATTTCAAGAGTTTCATAATAGTCTTGATTATTTAATATATTACATTTCCCTTACAGTTGTCTGATGACAACAGCAACAATAAAAGTGTTCTGTGCATGCAGCACTATGTAATCATTAAGCACTGTATCTCAGAAACATTTATTATAGTGGAGGCACAGATCCAAGCATTAAACTCAGCATTCAACAGATGAAGGATCATATTCACCACTGAATAGCCCTGAGAACTGCTCCTGCTTGGAATCAAACCGTATGTCTGTCTGTCTTCTGCAGCCTGTCAGTGTACTGATGGGAACTCTCTAAATGTTAATACAAATAATTATAACCACTCTTCCCCAAGTCATCATAATGTTGGGTAAGGTACAGGTAGAAAGTTAAAGGTGTATAGGACGTGTCAAGGTACAACTCACTCATTCTTAAACTTGGCACTAGATAAGAGGTGAGTGGTTAACTTCACAGACCAGCTGCTTTACCCATGCGGAAGGAGCCCCTGGTACCCACTAAAGAGCAGGCTGGGTGGGCCCCAGAACCAGTCCAGACACTTTGGAGAAGTAAAATATCTATTGACCCCACCAAGCATTGAACTCTACATCATCCAGCCTGAAGCCTAGTCACAATACTGAATTTGCCATCCTGCTACATAAAACTGTAATGTCTGTGTCACATATGAAGCTCTCACAGAGGCAAATGAAGAATGCCATCTTCTAGGAAGTGACTCTGGAGGATCCTGCTGCCCCCATTGAAGATGAAGCCACATCCTACAAAAGTTACCTTCCAAATTTCATTCCAAATATTATAAATGGACAGTGAATCTGATATGGAAGTTGTGTACAATAATAACATCATCTGCACATGCATCTGTATACATAATATACATAACATTCATTCATCCAAGACAAATATATTGTTCCACATTCTATATTATACAGACAAAAATAACACACCACACTAGAGATGCACGCACGCATGCACACACCAACCACTTGTTTCTATATGTGATCTGAATGATCTGAAGCTTTCACGGCAACTATATGAAACAAAGTCATCTCAGGGGATCAGCCATGCAATGGTGGAATTCAGAAACTGTCAGTTGCTCTTCATCATTGCAGTTTGATGTGATGACAGGATACAGCATGTGGCCACATCACTCGACACGCCAATTCCTGATGAAAGAGGCAGAGACAGTCTCTGAAATGCTGGACAGGCTGATTGCTCACGACTTCACTAAATTTGTTTCTAGATGGCAGTTCAAGGCATATATATATATATTTACTTCCATTTGGGAACAAACATTGGACGAGTGTGTTCTTCCTTATACGAGCAATTTGTATTAAACTTCAATGAGATCTGTTCACAGTGCATATCCTTTTCAATTATATACTTCTGCAGTCAAAATATGAAGAAGGGTGGTGGTGGTGGTGGTGGTGGTGGTGGTGGTGGTGGTGGTGGTGGTGGGAGTGGGAAGCAAAATTCATTTCAATCATTTCTGTGATACTATTCTAAAGGGTTCTGGTGATGGTGTATGACATCTGAATTCAATGACTTTAATGACTTTTCCCATCGTACGCATCAGAATTTAAAACACTACTATGTGTCGGGGTCAGGATCCACCCCTGTCTTCAGGCTTGGTGTCTTCAAGACAAATGTTCAGTGTAAATAATTATTATGCAGTAACATATGTCTTCCAAGAAGCAAGTCCAAAGACGGGGACTAATCCTGTCACAACACAGTAACGTCTCAACTTTTAATATATATGCTGGAAAACAAGTCCACAAAGCAATGAATTCATATGTTCCTGTGCTTTGTATACTTATAACATCTCACACCTCTAAAAGAAACATTCACATGCCTATACATCTATCAAATTTCTGACTTCCTTGAAGGTAACTGTATTAACAGTTGGCTGTGTGTTGCACACACAGCAGACAGAATGAATAAAATAACAAAATTACTGCTCAACAATCACACGTTCAGCTTATATTTATCCACTCCTTCATTACTATTGGAACATATTTGGTGTAACTCACAGATCAGTTCTTTGTGTGTACCTAGAGCACATGTTAACATAGCAACAGACATGTGCAGCAGTGCTAGACCTTAAGAATACTCCTCTGTCAACACAGGGCAGTTTAATTTGTCATACTGACATACTTTAATCCATTTTGTAAACAGTGCTCCATGGGCAAGAAACTAATGAACTCCAATGAGCAAAGCCCTTGAGAATTTCAAGTATTCTTCAAGAAATTTTCTGCCATTCATGGGATTTAAAGGTTTATTACACTGTTCACTGAGGCACACAATGGTCCCTACCTTGAACCAGATGAATCCAACCCACACCATCCCAATCTATGCTTTTAAGATCCACTTAATAATATCCTCCCACCTATGCCTAAGCCTTCCCAGCCATTTCTTTCTTTCAGTTCTTCCCACCAAAGCCCTGTATATATATTTCTTGTCACATGTGTGCTACATGCCCCACCTATCTCACTCTCCTTCATTTGATCTTCCTAATAATACCTGACAAAAACAAAAAAATCATGAAGCCTCCCTCTTAGCCACAAATATTCCTCAGCACCCTGTCCTCAAACACCCTCAGTGTTTTTTTCCTCAATATGACAGACCAAGGTTTATACCCACATAAAATAAGCACAATTAAAGTTTCTTGAATTTTGATCTTTGTTTCTGGATGAAAGACAGGAGGACCAAGCAATGTGATCTGAATGGTAGTAAGCAGAAGCATTTTCACCATATTCAATCTTAATCTCCTCATCAATGTCATTTTTATTTGTTCATGCTGTTCCCAATTATTTTTAAATGCACCAGGTTTTAAAATGATTTTGTCCTACTCTTGCTAAGACATGAACACATATCCAGTAATCTCTGCATTTACTTCTATACCTTCCTCCCTACTAGTGACTAACAGAGGTTGTGTGTGTGTCTCACTTTTCACTCTTACATATACAACACTCACTCACTCATTCATTCATATATCACTGGCATCAACTTCAGTGAGATCTGTAATTAATGTATTTCACAGTTTCAGATACCAGCATTTGTGCAGTTACTTTCATTCAGAAATAAGGATTCTGCAACAACATGATTAACACATGACAGGGGACATGTTGCATATACAAACCAGCACACCACCCCTTTCAATGCAATGACTATCAGAATCATAACACTCAGCAATGACTGGCATCGTGATTCATGAATAATGAACTGGAACACATAAGGAAAGAAGCAGCTGCGGCCTAATTTCATACACTATACCAGGATTTACCCGCAGAGACTTATAAAAAAATGTGAAAAAACCATCAGCATTGCTAGTCTCTTGGCTCAGATTTGAACCTGACACGTCCCAAATATGAAGCTGTACTACCCATTGCACCAAACATCTGATATTACAATGATGACATTCAAATACACACTTGGAAGTCTTCATTGGATTATATTTTTCTGTTATTCTTCACTGACAACATTAAAGTCATTGCTGTGTTAACACCAGACCACTATGGAATCATATACAATGCACATTATGTTACAACTAACAGTGGTTTTTCACATAAGCTAGGTTTGAAAATATTTTCACGAAGTCCATTTTCATCAAACAGATAAGAAATTCTGTACTAAGTTATAACATGCTTGGTCTCATATTTTAACAGCAACAATTTGATACAGTTATGTTCCAAACATATTACTTAATCCAACTCAACATGTTTCAAACCACCAGGTTCATCCCTCAAGGCCATACACTTACATTAGCTAAAACAGTTTACACTGTACTCTAACAATTTATTCTTAAGTAAACATGTCTTTTTTTTCTTAAAACATAATTGTTATGTAAGCGCAGAAACGAAAACAAACTAGATGCTACTGAATGTTTATTGCACTTATAATCTGCTCAACATGTTTCGGGCACTTATATGCCCATCATCAGGAGCTCGAGACTATACTTGTGTTATTGCCACATATGGTGTGTAATGCCTTGGTTGCTAGTGGTCGGCTGTTAGGAGCGGAGCAGCAGGCTATGCATT
>Ga0123355_10001962_pt1 | contig 29029 bp, 24 predicted proteins | sample TergutEmb28metaG_3_FD_89872 | JGI IMG/M metagenome (GOLD analysis project Ga0123355, IMG submission 89872) | Embiratermes neotenicus P1 segment gut microbial communities from Petit-Saut dam, French Guiana - Emb289 P1 | ecosystem: Host-associated > Arthropoda: Insects > Digestive system > Gut ... | reverse complement strand
GTCAAAACCTATAGGTTTTGACGGATGTAAAGAGGAGAGTAGTTGTGGGAAAAGTAAGAAACATTATAGCCATAGCGGGCATTTGCTGTATTGTAATTGCAGGATTTGTCGGATTTGCCATTTATGAGCGTATCACAAATGCAGATCTAATTGCGTGGAACACAAGGGTTGAAGTTAATTCCGAATTGTTGGAATCTAGCATTAGACAAATCGCTGAACTTTCGACACTTGCGCAGCGGTATACAGAGATAAGTTCTTTTGAAGACCAGTCCACAGTTGCTGTTTTTGGCAGGGAAATTAACTTGCCGGGGACGGCGAGGTCGTTTATTGTTCGATTTAGCGGCGATATACGGTTTGGTGTCAATGTTGACGATATTCAAGTAAGAGTTGTAGAAAACGAGTATGATTATGGCGAAATTTACATATATATGCCTGTGACCACTATTTTAACGCACGCCATAGATATGGCATCTATTCAGATATTGGATGAGCGCACGGGTATTTTTGCAAGCTTGGAGCTTGAAGACTATGCATATTTCATTGCCCGAAAGCAAGAGTATATAGAAAACAGAGAATCTACGTTACAATTTATTACAGATGCGGAGCGCAATGCAGAGGAAGCGATATATGCTTTGCTACGCACCACCTTGGGCAATACGGGGCACTCTATAGTATTTGTGAGAGGTTATTTGTAGGGATCGTACACTAGACGGCTCGCAATATACACCGACATCGGCATCAAACAAAAAACCACGAGCAACTGTTTACAAGTAATTGCCCGTGATATATACTGTTATTCGACACAGAGGATGTAAAAATCGGAGACGGTTTGCTGAGCTTTCCGAAAGGAGGGTGAGGCTTATGACGTATATACTTACGCTCATAGTTGCCGTGCTGGACCTGGCTTTCCGGGTCTACAAGCACTTTAAAAGCGACAACCGCCCTCCCGACCAAGAGTAAGCGGTTGTCTAAGTCTAAATGATTAGGTAAACCGTCTCACGGTTTTCCTCTGTGTCATTATTATATATTGCGGAGAACCCGTTGTCAAGCCGCTCTTAGCGGGAAGTGCTGGCTCAAACTACGGCTTAGCAAACTGCAAGCTGGGCCGTTTCGGTTCAGATGCGTAGCGGACATAGAATACAATCACAGAGATAATTTTCGCAGATTCGATCATAATACCCATGATATTCCAGCGGAAATCCCCGTATAGAATATTCAACGGCGTCTGTGTGAGCAGTACCACAACGGCGTAAAACACCACGGCGATCCGTACAGCGTGGACGCCGGGCAGATATTGTCCGATGACGAAACCCAGCGCTGTAATCAGGCCGAGTGCATGGAGCCATCTGACCTGTTCCGGTGAATTTAAAATCGCAATCACACCGGCCACCAGGGCGACGAGGATCATCACCAGCAAGAAAATAAGCCCCGCCTCTTTGCTCTCCGGTGTATTTTTAGAAAAAATCCTGAAAAACACCAGATTGCGAATCGTGCTGTACGTCCCGGCGACGATGAGGGAGAGCTGAGTGCTCATCCCCGTGGCGAGACCGATGGCAATAAACATGGTCATCCAGAAAAAGCTGCCGATGCCGGTGACCAGAAAGTATTTCGTCTTGTCTTTGATCTGATAGGATGCAAACTCAAAACAAATTGTGATAAGGCCCAAAACTTGGGCTACGATAAACCAGGTATTCATGCCACATCAACCCTCCGATTTGAGAGTGCGTCGTATTTCTTGCAATAGGCAAACCCCAAGGCCCCCGGCCCCGCATGTGCGCCGATGGTTACGCCGATCTCTATGACGGGGGTTTCAATCTCTATACCCAGTGCGGCCTCTGTACTGGACTGAAAGGCGCGGGCATGTGCCTCATTGCGGATATGGCCGATACCCAGGGCGATGCTGTCTGTCTCACCTTGCAGCGCATCTACGATGGCCTCTTCAATCAGCTTGAATACCCGTTTCTTGCCCCGTACGCTGTCGAGTTGGGTGACCTGCCCCTCCTCCAGTTGTAAAATGGGACACAGGCCGAAAAGCCCGCCGACCAATGCCGTTGTGGGGCCGATTCGTCCGCCCCGTTTGAGGTATTCCAAGCTGTCCAGGGTAAAATAGACCCGCAGGGTGCTTCTGATCTGTTCTGCAAGGGCCGCTGTCTCCGCCAGGGAGTACCCGGCGTCCCGCATTTTGATGATCTCCCGGAGGAGCAGTCCCTGGCCCATACTCACACTCAACGAATCCACCAGTGTGATGGTTCTGTCGGGATATTCCTCTTTGAGCATATTAGCGGCCAGGACAGCACTGTTGTGAGAACCGCTCAATTTAGAAGATATGGTGAGGGAGAGAATATCCCGTCCCGCCTGTAAATGGGGCGTATATACGTCGATGTAATCCTGGGGATTGGGCTGAGACGTCTTGGGGAACCAGTCTTTTTCCGCCACAAGACGGTTAAAATAATCTTCCTTGCTAATCTCCACCTCTGCCTTTAGATAGGTCACATGATCGAAGCTGACGTAGAATGGCACAATGTCTATCTTATATTTGACTGCCTCATCTTTAGTAAAATCGCAGCCGCCGTCGGAAATAATTTGAAACATAATGGCCTCCTTGAATTTTCATTGCCTACATAAGTATAGACAGCAACGAGATGCAATCGGTTGCACAACCACGCAGAAAATAACCGATCAATCGTTATTGTGCCAGGTTGTGATTGCACAAGATAAGTGTTATACTGTAGAGAAAAAGGAGGGGTTTGAATGAATACCATACAGAAAAAATGGAGAATCCTGGCCCTGTTCCTAGTTGTTACGATGTTATTTGGCGCTTTCTCGCCGTCGGCAGTTGCTGTTTTGGAACAGGCTGATTCGGAGCCGGCGCAAGTTGAACGTATCCCCCACGATGAGACTGTTTCAGAGGATCACGGTCACAGCCAAAACGTATCTATGATGCCGCACCATGCCGCCGGGAGCAGTATCCTCCCTGAGATGGTGCGTGTCACCAGAGGTGGTCAGGAGGGCGGGGATCTGGCCTTTTTAAGGCATAGATTGGCTGCGCCAATGGGTATGCAGGGGTTTGGATCCGACTGGAGAGCGGATCCGGATGAAATTGTTGAAATTGCGGTACAGTTTATCACGCCGCCGGCTGTCGCCCTGCGCCTGTTACACGAGGAGGAGCGGCCGCACGTTCGGCTATCAGACCATGGGTTTGAAGCCCAGGCCCTTGCGGCCCATGATGCGTTTCGGGAACAACTACAGCCCCTCACAAGAGGGCGCAGTGCCACAGCGGAAATTTTCAGTGAGCACCACAATCTGTTCAATGGCGTATTCATGCGTGTACCGCAGCATATGGTGGAGCGCATTGCAGAACTGCCTGAGGTGTTTTCTGTTATACCCAATGCAAGGGTGTCAATCGGCCTGCCTCCGATTCCTATGGAGGAAGTTGGCTCCGCCGATTTTATGCGGGAGGCAATGGAGCTGTTTGACGTAGACACCATACACAATACAATGGGGTTTACAGGGCAAGGGGTTCGTGTTGCAGTTTTAGATACAGGGGTTGACCATACCCACCCTCGGCTGAGGCCGTATCAAGACCCGGCAACCGGACGCATTCGTGGCTGGAATTATATGGACGATACGAGTGATATGATGGACGGTCACGGCCACGGGACACACGTCTCCGGCTCCGTGATTGCATTGGCGCCTGACGTTGAACTCTGGCATTTTCAAGTAATGGATGCGGGAGGCTTTGCTACAATTGCGTCGGTCTTAAACGGCATTGAGTCGGCGCATCGGCATGTTGACGTGATGAATCTCTCTCTGGGGGAATGGGGTATTGACCATCCCTTCTTCCCTTGGAGTGTGGCTGCAAACCTGGCGATGCTGGACGGTACTGTTGTCATAGCTGCTGCGGGCAATGAAGGGCCTGCAGGATATTCGCTTCGTTCACCGGGTGCGGCCTGTCTTGTCATAGCTGTCGCAAGCGGTACGCTGGGAGGGCGGAATGATCTGGGGGACACCGTCAGCGACTGGTCATCCCAGGGGCCCGTATCCAGGACACATCACATTAAACCGGATATTACAGCCCCCGGAGAGGGGATTGTATCTGCGCTTCCAGAGGGCGGATATGGCGCATGGAGCGGAACCTCTATGGCGGCACCGCATGTTGCGGGCATAGCGGCCCTAATGTTACAGGCACGTCCCGATTCTGCGCCCTATGAGATTAAGGCACGGATGATGAATACCGCAAGGCCCCTTGCGGATTTGGAATCCCCCACCGTATTTGCAGTTGGCGCAGGATTTGTTGATCCCATCCGGGCTTTGGAAAGTGCGGCGTTTGCAACCGTGGGCCATAGGATCCCATGGCAGGAGGGGGATGGGTATACATGGCGGGAGGAGACCATGGCATCTCTCAGCTTTGGAAGAGTGGTGGGTCGCTATACAAGCGATCCCCTCACGGTCACCATTCACAATCCGGGGAGCGGCACATGGGCGCATGAGGTACAGTTTAATGGGTATCATGCAGGCGCCGGCTTACAGCTCGTCAGCGCCAATACCAGCGGGGCGAGGCATACATATACATTCCAAATAAATGCAGAATGGCTGTGGACCTCCGCCGAGGGGAACTTGGTATTCACAAATGGCAGCCAAAGAATCACCCTGCCGTTTGCGGTGAGCTTTGAGGAGCCCAGAAGTTCTGTGTGGATTGATCCGCATGACCCGTGGGAGCCTAGTTTGGACTACGACTTCTTCCGAACAGTAGTCGGCTATGACACGGTGAGACAACATCAGTTCCGTATCACCAACGACGGCAATCGGCCGACCGGGGCAATCCAGATAGCCCTTTCCGGCCCCAATCCGGGCGCTTTTGTGCTGGATCGAACATCCATTCCGAGCCTGGGGCTGTTTGATGAGGCGTTTGTCACGGTTGCACCCCGTCTGGGGCTTGGGGTCGGGACGTATGAGGCGACTGTCACGGTATTCACGCCTGAAGGGGGAGATCAGAGCTTTGCGATACGCTTTCAGGTGGATGCCTATGCCGTATATGAGATAGATGTAGGATTGAATCATTTGGTTCCAGGATTTAATCAATGGATCGTGCCGTCAGAACAATACGGTTATGATGGCGTATGGGGTACAGGCGTATTCGTTAGAAATGTAGGCAATGTGCCGACAGGCCCTCTGACAGTATCCCTGATAGGCGCTGATCCAAACAGCTTTTTTGTAGAGCACTTTGAAACATGGGAACAGCCAGATACTATCCCGAGCATAGAGCCGGGTGATTTTGATCAATTTTTTAGTGTGTGGCCACAGTTCGACCTTGCAGTAGGCACGTATACAGCGACGGTTGTTGTGTCCAGCGAACGTGTGCCTGCGCAATTTTTTGATATAAGTTTTACTGTGACGCCTACAGAACCAGGCGGCAACTTTAGTTTTAGCATAGAACTAGATGCGGAGAGAGAACTTGAGTTCGGTACGGCCCCGGTTGGATATCAAAGCGATCGGATTATCCGGGTGGGCGTAACGAATACGGGAAATCAATGGATAGATGATCTGGAGGTCAGGCTGTCAGGGGCAAACCCGGGAAGCTTCTGGTGGGAAGGATTTTGGGGTGATGTCTGGATTACCGGCTGGAGTCCCCCCTTTGGCTGGACATTCCCCCCCGATGCGACAGTATACTTTGGCATTCGGGTGGCGCCGAATCTTCCGGCGGGACTCCATACGGCAACCGTCACGTTATCAAATGAAGACGGTATTTATGAATCCCTTGATCTGCGCTTTATTGTGGAAAGTGTCGCTCCCGGGCCTATTCTGCTGGATGTTGCGTTAGACCGTGATCTCGGCACAGCAGTGGAAGGATACGATCTTGCGTGGCGTGAAGAATGGATCGGGATCCCCGGAAGTGAGAGATGGGTCTATGCATTTACAGATCATGCGACACAGGCATACGTTATAAACACAGGGGCAGAGATGACAGAAAATCTCACGGTCGCAATAGAGGGGCCGCATGCAAATCGCTTTAATCTCTACTACTGGAGACACGATGCTCCAGTTGGGCGGGAAGTATCCTTTTTTTTATGGCCAGGCGGGAGCGGGTCATTCTGGGTTAGGCCAGTATTTGGATTGGCGCCGGGAACCTATGAGGCGACGATTGTGGTCAGGCATGATAACCGTATCGTCGATTCTTTTGATGTGCGCTTTACTGTAGTTCCACGCATGTACAGTATGGAGCTGGAACCCGCTGCAAATCACAATTTCGGCACCGGGGTAAGCGAGCGCACAACCACCCATTGGGTACACGTTAGAAATACGGGCAACGTGCCGACGGGGGATATTACGATCTCTCTGTCAGGGACAAATCCAGATAGCTTTAGAGTGAGCAGGACATCTATCCCCAGTTTGGCCGCTGTGGGTGACGACGATTGGAGGTGGATTGGTGCAGAGGCGCTTTTCGTCGTGGCGCCCCGCCCAGGGCTTACGCCAGGTACATATACAGCAATGGTTACAGTATCGGGTGAACATATAGCACCGTTATCGTTTACTGTGCGCTTTGGGGCAACACCAACGGAAGAACGCCACCCCGCCTACATGTTCGGCAATGACGAAGGGCACTTCATGCCGAGGGAAAACGCCACGAGAGCAGATGTGGCGGCGATCCTGGCCAGAGTAAAGCTCTTAGACTTTGAGCAGGGGACTAGGGAGCTGCCGGCGGGCATGACCGCATTTAATGCGTTCTCTGATGTGAATTCCGATGACTGGTTCTACTACTACGTGGCCTGGGCCTACGATGCGGGGCTGGTGCGAGGGGACGGGGAGCGGTTCAGGCCCCGGGACTTGATTACCCGCCAAGAGTTTGCCGCCATGCTGGCAAGAACCATCGACTATGCGACAGAGGCCGGCACGATGCGCTTTGGAGACGCCGCTGCGATCACGAGCTGGGCTGCGCACTACGTGTATACGGTATACAGCATGGGCTGGATGGTGGGCGATGATGAGGGGAACTTCAATCCCCTGCGCAACACGGCCCGTGCAGATGTCGCCACGGCGATGAACCGGATTTTAGGGCGCATTGACAGCCGGAGTGCGTTCAATGCCGTTACGGTAGCGAATCTGGCCTACGCCCGGCCCTTTCCCGACGTGGCAGAAACGGATTGGTTCTTCCCGTCTGTGCTGGCGGCGGCCAACGATCATCGCCTGACCAGGAATGAAGACGGTGTGATCGACTGGAAGTATATTATCCGCTAGATACACAGCAATCCAAGCAAAAGAGCGGTCCGGCGTAAGGACACCGGGCCGCTCTGCAATTTGATCGTATCAATTCAATGCGATATTGTCCATTCCGTTTTGTTCAAACTCGGCAATATACTCGTCGATCCGGCCTGTCAGTTCTTTGAAATTTTCGTGGTTAATGGGCACGTGGTTCATGTCCCGCCGGGCCAGCTCTTCCGCTAGAATCTCGAAAAACACCGTGTCCTCATAGTCCATGATCGCCTCGTGGATACCGCCCTCCACATAGGCTTTGGAGGGGGAGACGCCGTCGTGGTGGATGGACAATAACTCCGGCATTCCGGACTTGAGGCAGTGGGCAAAGAGTTTGGCCTCAATCTCATCATAGGGCGTAAACCGGTCTTCACCCCGGGTAGAGTTTAACACCCAGTTGCCTGTATAGGCCATATCTAAGAGCAATCGAAACTCTTGTTTTGTAAGGTCAATTTGCATGGTACTCACCTCACAGTGACAATTCCGAAGAAGGGCCGGAGCACCTTGCTTCTGATAAATAGTATATCATAGATCAGATCAAAATTGTGTAAAAAATTTTTCCGGTGTTCGTATTTTATTCCGCACAGGTTCCATCAATTTTTTCAGAGAGAGTTTATGCTGTAAAGGGCGGTTATCCAAACCGCCACTATTACAGCGAGGCAGCCAGCCTGTTTGTAGCAGAATACGGCGGTACAGGCGGAGAGGGGGATTTTGCCACCCCCATTCTCAAAGTGGACTTTTGGCTTGGGGCGTGGTATAATTCCTTTGTTCGTACCCCGCCTTTTCGGTGGGTGCTGGACTACATTTATATTTTGGACAATACATAAAGAAAAGCGCAATTTGTCTGGTCGCAACTGAAATGCAACCGATAGTAGCGCAATAATTGGTGGAGCAACTTGCCTGTCAATGATAAATTAAAGCTATCACAAAAGGAGGTAAACGGTTATGAATCTTCCGATAGGAGCTTATCTTGTGATAGCCATCATGTTGGGGGTATTTGTTACCCTGATCGTCCTTATCATCCGTGCGCTTTTGAAATACTTAAAATCAAAAGACATTCGGAAAGAAAAGGAAGCGACAAGAAAATCTCTTGGAGAGGCTATACAAGAACACCGAACAAGGTGTAAAATGACACAAGAGTTCGTGGCTGAAACATTAGGTGTGAGCAGGCAAGCTGTATCGAAATGGGAAAACGGAACATCGGATCCCAGCACAGGCAATTTGGTAGCATTAGCAAAATTGTTTGGAATTTCTGCAGAGGATTTGCTCAAGGGAATCAGGAGCAATGCCCAAGGCGGGAAAGAGAGTGCCCAAACGTAGTAAATAAGCAGATAGCCCAGAACCGCCCCACTCCCGCCCTAGTGCGTGATGGACGAGATTAGGAATAGCAATAGAGCAATCCCCAGAACGAGGGGGATTGCTCTATTTTAATTACCCCCTTGACAATAGCGCACGGACCTCAGACTGCAAGGAAAACCCAAGCCTTGCAGTCTTTTTTGCGAAATTGGACATTTTACCCTTGACAAAACGTGTTTGAGAGATTGGACTTGTTCTTCCGCCCCCGCCCCCCTACAATACAGGCCGGAACAATTGCACTGATTGCCGCCATGGGCAAGGCTTTAAAAGAACGGCGTAGCATTGCGCTGTTATGCGCCCATGCAGTCCATCTCCGGATTCCTGACGTGCGGACGGGGAGGAGTTCTCGCCCGTTTGTTTTTCTTGTTTTGGCCACGGAAATGTGCTACACTAAGATGACACAAAAAATCAAGGGGAGGACGTATTTTGATCGGGACAGCAATGGACTTAAATAATCTGCACTTAGCGGTGCTAATTGACGCAGACAATATTCCCCATAGCAGCATCAAAGGCGTAATGGAGGAGATCGCCATCTACGGTACGCCTACAATTAAGCGTATCTATGGCGACTGGACCAGCCCCAACGTCAGCGGGTGGAAAGGGCCGCTCTTAGAGCACGCCATCACCCCCGTCCAGCAGTACGGCTATACTTCCGGGAAAAACTCCACGGATTCCGCCATGATTATCGACGCTATGGACATCCTCTACAGCGGCAAGACCGATGGGTTCGTGATCCTGTCCAGCGACAGCGACTTTACCCGTCTGGCCATCCGCCTGCGGGAGGCGGGACAAAAGGTCATCGGTATTGGGGAGCGAAAAACCCCCAGCCCGTTTATTGTGGCGTGTGATAAATTCATCTATATTGAAGTCATCCGGGATCATCAGCGCAAGCAGGAAGACGAAGAGCGGGCAGAAGAGCGAGCCCATGAGCGGTTCCGGGCCAAAGCCCAGGAGAAGCCTCCGGGCAAGCAGCCGTCAAAAGCGGCCGACAAGGCCAAGCGGACAGAAACCCAGAGCGCATCCCGGGTAGATCCCGACTCCATCCAATTCATCGCCGACTCCATCGCCGACATTGCCGACGACGACGGCTACGCCTATCTGGGAGAGCTGGGGAATCTGCTCCTCAAAAAGCAGCCGGATTTTGACGCCAGACACTTTGGATTCTCCAAGCTGACCCCCCTGCTCAAATCTCTGCCCCGGTTCGAGATCGACGTGCGGCAGACGGGGGACGTGAACATTAAGCACATCTATGTAAGGGACAGAGAGGCGTAGGTCACATGCTGGAATTTGACGCATATAAACTAAAAATTGCCGCTTTGGAGCCCGGGCTTTTGAATCTGGGTCAGGCGTTACACCTCCAAGACGCCCGTTCAGAGGCGGCCCAACTGGAATCCGACAGCGCCGCCGCCGGATTTTGGGACGATGTCCAAAATTCTCAGAAAGTCTTGCAGCGGATCAAGCAGCTCAAGCAGAAATACGAGAGCTATGACCGGCTCCACGGCCGCTGGGCCGATCTCTCCACCCTCTGCGAGATGGCCATTGAAGAAAATGACGAGAGCCTGCTCTCTGAACTCTCCACGGAATACGCCGCTGTAGAGCAGGAGTTGGAGACCATGCGGCTCTCCACCCTCCTCTCCGGCGAGTATGACAGCCAGAGCGCTATCCTCTCCTTCCACGCCGGGGCCGGCGGGGTGGAGGCCCAGGATTGGGCCCAAATGCTCTATCGCATGTACACCCGCTGGGCGGAGCGCCATGGATTTGCCGTGCAACTCCTAGACTACCAGGACGGAGAGGAGGCGGGGATCAAGAGCGCCACCATCTCCATTGCGGGGGAGAACGCCTACGGATATCTGAAGAGCGAGAGCGGCATCCACCGGCTGGTGCGGATCAGCCCCTTTGACGCATCGGGCCGTCGCCACACATCCTTCGCCGCTGTGGAGGTCATGCCCGACCTGGACGATACCGTGGAGATTGATATCCGCCCGGAAGATCTGCGGGTGGACACCTATCGCTCCTCCGGGGCCGGGGGCCAGCACGTCAACAAGACGGAGAGCGCCATTCGCATCACCCATATCCCCACAGGGGTGGTGGTGGCCTGCCAGGTAGAGCGGAGCCAGCACCAAAACCGGGACACCGCCATGCGGATGCTCCGCAGTCGGTTGATTGAGATCAAAGAGCGGGAGCACCTGGATAAGATCGACGACATCAAGGGCGAACAACGGGCCATCGAATGGGGCAGCCAGATCCGCAGTTACGTATTCATGCCCTACACCCTGGCCAAAGATCACCGGACGAATTTTGAAAACGGCAATATCGGTGCCGTCATGGACGGGGATCTGGACGGGTTTATCAATGCGTACCTGACCATGCGGGCGAGAGGCTCGGAGGCGTAAAGCCGAATAGGAAAACGGCCCTGTTTGGCAATGCCAGACAGGGCCGTCTGTGTATTTGGGCAGAGTTACGGACTATCCCCGTTGGCGGCGCATTACGATTACGCTCAATGCGTAAAACACCACCGTTGCAGCCGCCAGAAAGGCCGCCGAGAACCAGAAGCTGCTGACGAAACCGCCGTAGTGAAATACGATGCCGTAAAGCGCCTGAAACTCCCCTAGAACTTCGGGCGGGGCCCCCGCAAACAAGGTCTGGAGCGGGCCGTCGCTTAAAATTTGCCGGAACATGCTGGCGGCGTGGCTCATGGGGAAGAGCCGCACCACCCACTGTACCGCATCCGGCAGGGTGCCGACGGGGATATATACCCCCATGATAAAGCCGATCAAAGCTCCGATTACCGCACTCAAAGAGGCAAATGCGGCGGAGGTTTTTACGAATGCCGTGAGAAAGAACATCATGGCGTTTGCGCAGAGCACACTGAGTGCCACCGTGACCGCCAGGAGCGCCCAATCCATAAGCCCCGGTACGCCGCCGCCGATTGCCGCAATGTAGATCAAGGATAACCCGAGGATGAGCAGCGTCATAATGAGCCCGATGACAGCGGAGCCCAGCATATAGCCCCGGGAGAGCTTTCCTCTGGAGATGGGGCTTGTGAGGAAGTCTTTTCCGGCCCCTTCTCGGTCGTCCACCCTTGTCTCCATTGCACCGGTGCAACTGGTCACACTGGTCACCGCCACCATACCGGCGAGGATAATACTCGCCATGGCCGGGCGGATATACGGGGAGTCAAAGCCCAGTCCCGCCCGGAGACCCGCTTCCAGCATGTCGCCGAGAAATAATACATATAGCATTAAGATCAAAAGTGCGCCCAGGAGGGAGAAAAATACGCTGGCCCTGTCTCTGAAGAAGAGCAGTACATTTCGTTTAATCAACATCTTCTAAGCCCTCCGTTAGATTCAAAAATACGTCATCCAAAGTGCCGTTTACGATCTCTACATTGGCTAGACGGTCTCTGTACTGCTCGATTACGGCTAGGGCGTCCACGGTGTTGTTTAATTTTTTCTCTATATACGTGCCGTCTGTCAACGTCATTTTCAGCATGTCGGAGCAGTGGCGCATTTTCAGCTCCACGGGTGTGCCCTGGGCTCTGATCTCCCCTTTGTGGATCACGACGATGTTGTCGCTCTGTGTGGCCTCTTCCATATAGTGGGTGGTGAGGAACACGGTCATGCCCGTGTCTTTTTGCAGGGTGCGAATTAGGGCCCAGATGTCTCTGCGGGTCTTGGGGTCGAGGCCTGTCGTGGGTTCGTCCAGGAACAGGAGCCTGGGTGTGTGCACCAGTGCACGGGCGATATCTGTCCGCCGCCGCTGGCCGCCGGAGAGTTTGCCGTAGGGCCGCTTTGCAAACTCTGCGCAGTCGGTGAGTTCGATGGCCCGCTCCACAGCCTGCTTGCGTGCGGCGCCGTCTAAACCGTACAGACTGGCCCGGACTGCCAGGTTTTCCTCTACGGTCATCAATTTATCCAGCACACTCTCCTGGAATACGACCCCGATGAGAGTCCGGACCCGCTCTGGGTCTCTGTCCACATCGAAGCCGCCCACCAGGGCCGTGCCGGAGCTCTTTGCCAGAAGCGTGGTCAACACCCCGATGGTAGTCGATTTCCCGGCCCCGTTTACGCCGAGGAAGGAGAATAACTCCCCCTCTCCCACGGAGAAGCTAATATCCCGCACGGCGTGGATATCGCCGTAGGATTTGTGCAGGTGTTCTACTTGGATAATCATTTGTTCACTCCCTATACCTGGTGTAATGCGGCTAGGATAACACCCCAAAGTTAGAGCGCTATATAGCGTGGATTAAAAGCGAATTAGAAAACGCACAAAGCAAAGGTCTTGTGCGTTTTTGCACGCCAGTACAACTCTACGGCTTCAACTCCACGATTTCATTTTCCGTCATCACCAATTTCTGTTCGGCAAATACCCGTTTTTCCCGGGGGATGAACCCACGGACGCCGATCATGGGGAAGATCCAGGTGTGTGGGCCGATATGGGTGCCCGGTTGGGTGACGCAGTTGGCGCCCAGCCGGGTGTAGTCGCCGATAATACAGCCGAAGAAATCCGTCCCCAGATCTATTTTTTCGCCGTCAATTTTGATGGCGGCACGGGACTGGTCAAACTTCCGGTTGGCCGTGATGACACCGGAGCCGATCCGTGCGCTCTTGCCCAGGACGGAATCTCCAACAAAGGCCAAACTGGCCACTTTTGCGCCGCCGAAGAGGACGCTGTGTTTGATCTCACTGCTGTGGCCTACACTGCACTTGTCGCTGATAATCGTCCCCGGCCGGATGACGGCCCCGGGCATAATCTCCACATGTTTGCCGATGTACACCGGGCCGATAATGGTCACATCGTTGTAGATCACCGTCCCCTCGCCGATATAGTAGTTGCCGTAGAGATGGGGGGCGGAGCCTTTCATCGTGGCGTGGTTTTCTGTTACATCCGGTTTGACAAGGGTCTCCTGGAGGAAGGACGTGGCCTTTTCTAAAATCTCCGCCGGGGCGGACAGGTCGTCAAACCAGCCGGAGAAGGGGAATGTGTCCTGATGGGAGAAGTAGTAAGAGAGAGATGTGGACATAGCGTACTCCTTTCTGTGTGCGGGCAGTTAATGATTCGGCAGTATGGCTTCTTTTGGGTTGATGCGGGCGTGACCCCTCGGCACGCCGCAAATTTGCTCAAACACGGCGCACCGGGGGCGTTGCGCCCTACGGGATCATAAGAAAATCGCAAATAGCCGCAAAAATCCCTGTAAGATTTTACGCAGCAGAGACCGCTTCTTCCACACGTCCCCGTGGACCTCCTCACACTGGGACAAGGTCGCCAGAAAATCGGCCTTGATGTCCCGGATCGCCGGGGCACCGCAGATCCAGACAGCGTTTTCAAAATGGAGATAGAAACTGCGAAAGTCCATGTTGATGGAGCCCATAATACAATGGTCGTCATCGGAGAGAATGGTCTTGGCGTGCATGAATCCGGGGGTGTACTCATAGATGCGCACCCCGGCCTGGAGCAGGGGCGCATAGCTGGATTGGGTGGCCATATGGACCAGCCGCTTATCCCAGACATGGGGCGTAATAATCCGCACATCCGTGCCGCCCAAGGCCGCCGTGCAGAGGGCGTCTACCATAGAGGTGTCGATGATCAGATAGGGGGTGTAGATATAGACATATTCCCGGGCATTGTGTATTATACTACGGTACATAATCTCAGCGGGGTTGTCCGGGTTGTTCATGGGGCCGTCAATGAAAGGCTGAACGTATCCGGGAGCGGATTTGCCCGGCCGCCGGGGCCGATATTGATCGAACTCTTGCTCTGTGCGGGTTTGGGCCTCCCACATCTGGAGAAAAAAGACGGTCATACTCCAGACGGCGTCCCCCTCCAGGCGGATGGCCGTATCTTTCCAGTGGCCCAGCTTATCGTAGTAGTTGGCGTATTCGTCGCCGATATTGGTGCCGCCGGTGTAGGCGATTTCTCCGTCGATGACGCAGATTTTCTGGTGGTTTCTGTAGTTGACGTACAGTCTGCTGACAGAGTAGTGGATGGGGTTGAAACACACCACTTGGATGCCCAGGCGTTTCATATCTTCTTCCAGGCCGTCGGGAATGGTTAATAGACTGCCGAAATCATCGTACATGACCCGGATCTCCACGCCCTGGGCCGCCTTACGGGCCAAGATCTCCCGAATCTCATCCCAGAGCCGGCCGTGGCTGATAATAAAATACTCCAGGAAAATAAACCGTTCTGCCTGTTCAAGTTCTTGGAGCATGGCAGGAAACTGTTCGTCCCCTAAGGAATAGTAGGTGCAGACGGTGTCTTCGTACAGGGGGAACCCCATCCGGCCCAGGTATCCGCCCAATCGCTTCCGAGCGGGGTGGTCGCGGCCTAGAGCCTGATAGATGTCCGGGTCTTTTTGCAGAAAGAGTTCACTTCTGGCGATGGCCCTGCGGATGCGCCTATGCTTGCTCCGCCTGCCCCAGAGGATGTAGAGCAGATGGCCCGTCACCGGCAAGAGCAAAATCAGCACAACCCAGGCCATGGTATAGGAGGTGTTCTGATACTTGCCCACCAGGAGAAAAATGTCAACGACGGCAATGATCTGGATGGCGATGTAGAGAAAAAACGCCCGCTCCTGCAGTACTTGCACCAAGAAAACGATCAATAGAATCTGGGCGATAATCATCAGGCCCACCAGCGCTGCACGCAGGAGGCCAGCCAGTCTATTGCTGATTGCTCCGGTCATAGTGAACGGTCTCCTTTAGAGAGTTTCATCCGTATCGAGCAGGTTGTCCTCTGACGATTCCTCTTGTGGAGGCGTATCGGGCAGTTGTGACAGATTCCCGGTCAACAGGAGCTGATAGAGCAGAAGCGCCAATGCCAGCGCTAGAAAAATGCCTTTTTGGAGCGGGGAATGCCCATTACCCATGGTGACGGCGGTGAAATATATGGCGGCGGAGCAGGAGAACGAGAGCCCTTTCGGGTTCCCCAGTCCAAAAGCGAACCCGGCCACATAATAAAAACCTAAAATGAGCGCCGCCAGGGCGAAGAAATAATAGACATAGTATAAAAGCGTGGGGTTTGTAGCGTGGTCAATATAGGCAAACACCAGCCACATACAGAGCCAAAGAACCGGCACTACGCTGGTGATGGCCACATTGTGCCCCCGCCGTCCCCGCAGGATCATATCCAAGAGGCAGAGGCCCGCAAGGAAGGCGCCGATTGCCCAGAACCAGTCACGCAAGCTCCCGTCCAGTGTCCAGATGACCAGGGCCGTGAGCACGAGAAACAAAAAACTAGACAAACGGATCGAAACAGCCAAGAGAGAACCGTTGCCAAATGCCGCCTGGAACGTAGTTATGTTTTGCCCCGATACAGTGCGGCTCAACGCAAGCAGGAGCAGAACGGTGACCCCGCTCAAAATTATCAGAGCCAGGGAGACAGGGGTCCAAGTATCCGCAAGGCCCGTATAGGGATCGAAGATTGTGGCGACCTCTTGTCTTCGCAAAAGCCACCCGGCACCGCCGGAGAGAAGGGCCAAAAGGGCCATAACGAATCCAGTTTTACGCATACTAAGTCTCCTAGTTCCATATAGTAAAGATATCATGTCTAGATTGTGCAGGGGGACGTCGAGGGACACTGCCCTTACAAACCAAATTGTCACTGTTCTATTGTACATCAGCTTGCCCCGTCCGTCAACAAAACGAGATACTCTTATGTTTTCCCCTCCGATAGGCGGGCAACACAGAAAGGAGAAGATCATGCGCTTTATTGTACTCGCCTCCCTCGGAGTTTTGCTCTTGGCGCTTTTGCTGCCCGTGCTTCTGACCCCTGTCCCGGCGGAAGAGACTACAGAGGAGGTCATCTATACGGAACTGCCCCCGGAGCAGCCGTCTCCGGCGGAGTCGGCGGAACAGGCCCCCGCACTTTTTTACACCTCCCAGCAGGACATGCCACTGGAACCCTTAGATGAGAACCTGATCCTGCAGGTACAAATCGGGGATCAGATCCAGGCCATGACCATGGCGGACTATTTGCAGGGTGTGGTGGCGGCAGAGATGCCGGCCAGCTTTCATCTTGAGGCCCTCAAAGCCCAGGCGGTGGCCGCCCGAACCTACACCCTCCACCGGATGCTGGTCACGCCTACGGCCCGCCATCCGGGCGCCTATGTCTGCGGCGACTACGCCTGCTGTAAGGCCTATCATAACGCAGAGCGGCTTCGAGAGCGGTGGGGAGACGAGTACGACCTCCATCGCCAAACCATCGCCCGGGCGGTGGAGGAGACGGACGGCGTCATTTTGCTGTACGATGGCTTGCCCATCCTAGCGGCCTTTCACGCCGCCTCCAGCGGATTCACCGAGGCCAGCGGTGCCATCTGGAATCAGCTCCCCTATCTCCAGAGCGTACGCACCTTTGAGAGTGCGGCGGATATGCCCCGATACCTTGTAGAAGTGGAGTTGACGTTCGCCGAATTCCGGCAGACGGCCGGCCAGGGCATCACCGGCGTACAATTAGAGGAGGATAACGCCTCCAACTGGATCAGTGACTTAGCCTATACGGATTCAGGGCGGCTGGCCAATTTGACCATCGGCGGCGTGACCGTCACAGGAGCGGAGTTTCGCCGCTTGTTCGGCCTGCGCTCTACCAATATTGCGATTACCTTTGAGTCTCAGGGCGTGACCATTGTCACCCGGGGCCACGGTCACGGGGTGGGGATGAGCCAATTTGGGGCTAACACATTAGCGGGATTGGGGCTCACCTATGAGACGATTTTAGACTGGTATTATACAGATATTGCCTTTGCTCGGATAGATGATCTATTTTTTTCACAATAAAATATTGCGGAAATATTACAATTTTAAAATATCTTAGTAATGTTATTGATCTTTTTTCTGGAATCATTTATACTTTCTGTAAGAGTTTTGTCGAACTGTAAGAGTTTTGTCGAAAAATTAAGAAAGAGGTGTATTGCAGTGAAAAAGAAAATTGGAATTTTCCTGGTTTTACTGGGTTTGATTTTCCTCCTGCCGGGGGCGTTTGCCGCCGATGAGCCGGGCAGTGTATTTTCCTTAGAGGTGACATGCGGGTTCGAGTACGACGGCTATTTGATTTCGGTGCGGCCGGATGTCACGCCCCGTATCTCCCCGTTAAGTGCAGGGTTGGAGCGAATTGTGGACAACCTGTACAAAGCCGATTCCATCCAAGATGCTGAACGGGTTTGGCGGGAGGATCAAGTGCTCTACATAGAACCCAACTTCAAAATTGTCCCCCTGGGAATCCCTAACGACCCCCAGTTCCCTCGCCAGTGGGACATGACGATGGTCAAGGCCCCAACCCTTTGGCAGACCGACCTTTCCGCTGAAGGCGTGCGGGTTGCCATCCTCGACACGGGCATATTTTGGTACCACGAAGATTTGAACTACGACAATATCCTTCCGGGGTTCAACTACACCAATAGGACGCCGGTTGTCCAGGACAACACGGGGCACGGCACGGGCGTGGCCGGGATTATTTCCGCCACACGCAACAACGGCATCGGTGTAGCGGGACTTTTGTGTGAAGTGATCATCATTCCGCTCCAGATTATGGATGTCAACGCAGGGACCCTCGGCATGGCCATTGAGGCCATACATGATGCAGTCGTTCTGCACGACGCCGATGTGATCAATATGAGTTTCAGCGTGCGGAGCGACCACCCCTCTCCGGCGCTGGAGGAAATTGTAAATTTTGCCGCTTCACAGGGTGCGATTCTCGTGGCTGCGGTCGGCAACGACGGGAATCAAACTGTGCACTATCCGGCGGGCTATGACAATGTCATAGGCGTGGGTGCCGTTGACCGCAATAGCCGTGTGGCGGCCTTTTCCCAGCGCAACGAAAGTGTTTTTGTCACGGCGCCAGGGTACGCAGTGCGCGTTCTGGGACATGATGGGCCGGCCGCCTATCTCTATCGGAACGGGACAAGTTTTTCTGCGCCCTTTGTCTCTGCCATGGCGGCCATGGCGAAGAGTGTACGCCCCGATATCACCCAGGCGGAATTTGCCGAAATTTTGGCCAATTCTGTGCAGGATGCGGGAGCGCCCGGCTATGATGTCTACTTTGGCCATGGCATCATTGATCTGGCCCGGTTCGTCACCGCTTTTCCAGAGATCGAACAACCCCATGGATTCTGGGATATTGATAACCACTGGGCGAAAGAGAGCATTCTCCGGGTTGTGGATCTCGGCCTGTTCTTCGGGACAACAACGACTACGTTCGAGCCCAATATAGATATGAGCAGATCCATGTTCGTGACGGTGCTTGGCAGATTATACCGGGAAATGGGCGGCTATATTCCCGAAGAAAATGATACGTTCGTCGATACCCAGCGGGACTCCTGGTACAGCCCCTACGTGGCGTGGGCGGCGGAAAATGAGATTGTAAATGGCATCGGTGACAACCGATTTGCGCCGCTTGCACCTGTGCTCCGGCAAGAGGCTACGACGATTTTATACCGCTTTGCGGACCTTATCGGTCTGGATGTGCCTCCGAGCGAAGCGGATCTGCAAGAGTTTATAGATGCGTATTATGTTGTTGACTGGGCTCTCCCATCTATGATTTGGGCGGTAGACAAGGGAATCCTCACCGGGGTAGATTCCATTGACGGTATGATGCTGTACCCGAATCGTGCTGCCCTTAGAGCTGAGGTGGCGGTAATCATGGGCCGGTTCATTGACCAGGTTGAGATGATGGTGCAACTGGCGGCGTAGCCGATACGCTGATAGAAAACAAAAAGCTGACGCAGTTGCGTCAGCTTTTTGTTTAGTGCTCCATCTGTCTGCCGAGAAATCCCGCTACAGTCTGGGTCAGTTTGAGCTCTACCTCACCCAGAGAGGTCCCCGTGTCGGTGATTAGAAACAAAATGCACCCCATAACGTCTCCCTCGGACAGAATCGGTGCGGCGATTGCCATACCGTATTTGTCCACCCCCTCTGCGGCGGGCCGCAATCCGCCGCCCGGGGCGTGGACAAATATCTGACGGCCTTCCATGATCTGCTCCAGCTCACCGCTGATCCGCCGCTCTAAGAGTTCCTTGCGGGGGGCGCCGGAGATAGAGATAATCGTATCCCGGTCGCTGACGGCGGTGATATGGCCTGTGGTTTTTGAGAGCGTCTCACATATCTGGGCAGCGAAATCGGCCAATTCCCCCATGGGAGAGTACTTCTTAAAGATGACCTCCCCGTCTTTCTCTGTGTATATCTCCAGGGGGTCGCCGCTGCTGATAACATGGACACTGAGAACCTTATCCGAATGGCCTCTGCTCTTCTGGATAATACGGGTTTCGATATTCCCAGTGCCTAACTCAAAATTTACAGCGTCCTCCGGAAGTGTGCCGGTTTTGAGGATTGCATCAATATCCGCTTTGAGCTGGAGTTCAATCTTATCCTCGTAGACCACAAGCCGTTCGATGATGAGCTGTAAGTCCGTCTTGTCCAGCTTTTCTTTTTCAAGGATATCATCAAAGATGTCCAGTGCCGTCTTGGTAATGCGATTGGCTCGGATGACGGTATTGCGCCGATCTGCGGCGAGTTCCATCTGGTGGTTTAAACCGTCGATGCGGTTGGACAGCTCATCGAGTACCTCTTGATACGTCTCCTCAAGGACGCTCTCCCGCTCTGGGTTGCGGAGAATTTCTTTCGCCTGCTGTCGGGCGAGAATCCGCATCTCCGTCTTCGCTTCCTCAATCTGGTTTTGCAGCAGTTCAACGACGCTGGTGCTATCTTTCACAACCTCTTGCTCGTTCTGGAGCGCCTCATTGAGCTTGTCCAACATATCTGCCGAGTTATCCTTCACCTTGCGGATGTAGTCTTTGATCAGCTCATCCAGCACGTCTACCCGTGTGTAGTGCGACGTACAGCCTTTCAGCCCCCGCCGATGGTAAGCGCCGCAAGTATACGCCGGACGCAAATCACGGCGGCTCGTGGGGAACATAGGCGAAGAGCAGTCGCCGCAGGAGATGGAGCCGGTGTAGGCGTGAACTTTCTTCTTCACGCCCCGATAATTGGTGGTAGAGCGGATTTTCAATTCCTCTTGCGTCACCGCAAAGGTGCGGTAGTCGATAATCGGCTCGTGGTTATTCTCAAAGACAACATGGTCACGGTCGGCAATCTTCTCATCCGAACCGTTGATTTTTTTGCGCTTATACTTCCCCTGCCGGAGCGTTCCGATATAGAAGTCGTTATTGAGTATGCCGGAAACTGTCACAATGCTCCACTCAGGCCGCACCTTCCCCTTGTACTCCTCACCCTTTGCCTCTTTTCGAATTTGCTCAGTCATGCGTGGTGTGGGGATGTTCTTGTCGGTTAGGTGGTTCGCTATCTTTTTATAGCCCCAGCCCTCATTGTAGAGGTTGAACACCAGCCGAACCACCTCGGCGGCGGACTCGTCCACCTCAAAGGCCATTGTCTTGCTGTTGGTAATCACATAGCCGTAGGGAACGGAGCAGATCCATCTCCCCTCCCGCTGCCGATGTGAAATGACGGCCTTGACCTTCTTGCTCGTCTCTGTGACAGGCATTTCATTGATGAGAAATAGGAATTGGATCGCCGTCCAGTTATCCTGGGTCGGATAATCAATGCTATCCCCAATCGAAATAATCCGCACCCCTGCATCCCGCAAATCTTCCAGCTCGACCAAGCCCCTGCTGTTGCGGCGGGCGAATCGGGAAAAGTCTTTGACCACTAGGATGTCATAGCTCAAATCCATCAGCCTTGGGCGCAGGGATTGATATCCTTTGCGTTGCTCAAAAGTGTAGCCGGAGAGGTCACGGTCTTCGTGAAAGTCCAGCGTAGAGCCGGGGAAGTTCCGCTCCACATAGTCTGCGATGATGGCCTGCTGATGCTCAATGGACGTATTGTCGCTGCGCAAGTCATCGTCCTCTGAAATCCGGCTGTATCCGGCGATGCGATAGGTCTGTTGCACGGTTGTCACCTCGATTGGTTTTGTGTGCTTTATAGTGTAACATGGTTGGGGGTATAGTGCAAGGGTTATGTATGAGAGTGGGCGTTCTCACGGCTTGAATTTAGAAATTATATGTGTTATACTATTAAAGTAAAATATTTTGCTGCTGGTACATTTTGAACGTTTGTTATGATATTATATATTGATTCGATTTGTTTTTATCGCAAAATTTTGCTGGCTGAAATAAAGGAAAGGAATTTTTGCAAAATGAAAAACAACATAAAACGGGCGCTTAGTGCAGTGCTTGTGTTTTGTATGCTACTCCTCACCTTGGCTCCCATGGCTTTGGGCGTGGTTCCTTTTGCAAGCCCTGTGTCGGGGGCAAACGGCACATTTCCCACTGTAGGCGATGTTCCTGGTGCATCGTGGCAACTGTATGATGATGGCACCTTACGTGTGGACAGCGGACATATCCAGGGAGCGGGAGGCACGAGTCCATGGATTGCACACAACACTTCTATTGAACAAATTATTTTTACGGGTTCGATTACTGGTGGATCATCTTTGCAGGCCTTATTTGCCGGGTTGACCCATGTAGAAACCATAGAGGGCTTACAGTATTTCAACACAGAAAATGTGACGAACATGGCCGGTATGTTTAACGGTGCAAACAGCTTGGTAAGTCTTGATGTGTCCACTTGGAATACCAGCAATGTGGAAACTATGTTCAGTATGTTTTTCGGTGCGAGCAGCCTGACGAGCCTTGATGTGTCCGCTTGGAATACCGGCAATGTGACAGATATGCGGCAATTATTCACTGGCACAAGCAGTTTGACAAGTCTTGATGTGTCCGCTTGGAATACCGGCAATGTGACAACGATGCTCAATATGTTCAATGGCGCAAGCGGCCTGACGGAGCTTGATCTTTCCCGTTGGGATACGAGCAAGGTGACGGATATGAACAGTATGTTCAATGATGCACGCAGCCTGACGTGTATTGGAGATGTATCCGGCTGGGATGTTAGCAGTGTGACAAACATGAATCGGATGTTTCAGCGCACTGCCTTTGCAAGCCTTAATTTGTCCGGTTGGGATACCGGCAATGTGACGAACATGGATGTTATGTTTAACGGAATACTTCCTCTGCGTGAGCTTGTACTGGGGGAAGATTTCCACTTTTACTTTCGCAATACACCCGACGGTGTTGTGAGTCCTGGTTTGCCGGCGGTACAGAACAATGCTACATATACAGGCCGCTGGGTAAATACAAGAACCGGAGAAGCCTTATTAGCGGCTGACTTAATGAACACATTCAACGGCAGTGAGAGCATGATAGGCACATGGGCCTGGCAGAGACATCGTCAAATCGCTCCCTTGGAGGACGTGTATCTAACAGCAGTTGTAGGCTATAATCCAGCACCGACGTATACCGTGGCAGTGACCAATATAGGCGGCAACCCAACGGGCGTTTTGACTGTTGAAGTGAGCGCAGATTTTCAGGTTTCGATAGACGGCGGAACGACATGGAGTGTTGCAGATATGCTCGATAGCATAGGGATAGACCCTGGCGACGATACTGTCACCTTTCTCTTGCGACCAGTTCTCGGCCATCCCACGGGGATACATGCCGCTACAGTGACAGTGTCTGGTGCAGATTTAGAGCCGCAGTCCTTTACTGTGACTTTCACAGTCGAGCCGTCCACGGAGCCGGAGCCGAACCCAGATCCGTGGCGTCCTCCGGTGCATCAGCCTCCGCCTGATCCGTGGTTTCCACCGCCGCCCCCGATAGAGACAGATGAAATCCATCCCGCCTATATGTTCGGCGTTCCAAGCGGCAATTTCAACCCCAGCCACAGCCTCACCCGTGCAGAAGCCGCAACGATTTTAGCTAGAACCCAGCTTTTAGACTTTGAGCATGAGCCCAACAGACTTCCCCCCGGCATGACTAGCTTTGACACTTTTGGCGATGTACACCCCGGCCAGTGGCACTTCTACTATATCGCATGGGCTTATGACGCAGAGCTGGTGCGTGGGTATGCCGGCAACTTCCGTCCGAATGATCCGGTGACGAGAGAAGAACTCGCCGCCATGATTGCGAGAGTTGGCACAGTCCATCCGACTGGTGACATTCCATTTTATGATGAAACCCAGATCAGCAGTTGGGCGAGAACCTATGTCTACACGGCGTATCGTGAAAGCTTGATGATCGGCAACAACAATCTGTTCCACCCGGCCGATCACATCACAAGGGCAGAAACCGCAACGGCTTTCAACCGACTGCTAGACCGTATTGACAGCCGTGCAGTGTGGTACGCCGCAACGATAGCAAACCCAGAAGCGGCAAGAGACTTCCCCGATGTGGCAAGCGATGCATGGTATTTCCCTGCAGTTGCAGGAGCGGCAAACGATCAGCGTTTGTCATGGGGTAGTGATGGCAATGTGGATTGGAAAGAGATTGTGCGTTAGCAGAATAGTGAATCACAAGCAGAGCCCTCAAAAGAGAAAAGGTGGTATTACGATACATATGTCAACGGATCAATTATTGACTTTGGCCATTATGGAAATCAACAAATTTTTAAAACCAAGCGTAACCGATGAACTTGGTGATTTAATGGTTGATTATCTAACGAAAATAAAAGCATTTAGCAAGTCGCATGAACCTATTGTCAATCGAAGATACGGATTGTCAATTGCGTTTATATGTGAAACCATTGCCGCTGAAGGTTGGAATAACATAAAAGAGGAAGCTAAAATTGAATTATGTGATTTTGCATCAAATATTTATAGCGAAATAAGGGATCGGGTTTTGAAAGCACAAAGCGATAAAAGCGATGATATTATAGAGACAATAAATATCCATCGGGGGCTGCTTTCTTTAAACAATCCGTTTAATCGTGAGCTCAAATGATCTGAAATATAAAATACAAAAGTGTAAAGGAGAGGTTTTAAGTGGAATTTTTAGGTTTAGGCTCTATGGTAGGCATTGTAGTTGGCGCTCTGGTTGTGCTTCTGTTTCTTGGGGGCTATCGAAAAGCAAGCCCAGACAGAGGGATTGTCATTTCCGGACTTGGCAAAAAGCCCCGTATGCTCGTTGGTAAAGCTGGTTTTATGGTGCCGTTTTTTGAAAAAACAGATTATTTGTATCTAAAACAAGTAACAGTACCAATTACAACAAACCAACCCATCCCAACAAATGATTTAATCAATGTTGACGTTGAGGCCGTATTTAAAATTCAAGTATGTATTGAGAATGAAGACCTAAAAGATAAATCAATGCGAAACTTCTTGAATAAGAACCCAGATGCCATTATTTATGATACGACTGATGCCCTGTTGGGTAATCTTCGTGAAATTGTTGGCACAATGAAGCTGGAAGAATTGATTAAAGAAAAAGATAAATTTTCTTTAGCAATTACAACAGCGGCCCAAGGAGATATGAATGAATTAGGGCTCAAGATTTTGACCTGTAACATTCAAAATATTTCCGATAGACAAGGCATGATTGATGACTTAGGCGCATATCATGCTGAATCAATCAAAAGAGAGGCCGCTATTCAGCGTGCCAATGCCCAAAGAGATGTTGCAATCGCCCAGGCGAAGGCAGATAAAGAGTCAAATGACGCTAAAGTCAATGCGGGCAAAGAAATTGAACTAAAAAACAATGAGTTAGCGGTTCAACAAGCTGAATTGAAAAAAATTGCAGATACAAAAAAAGCCGAAGCGGATGCTGCATTTAGAATTCAAGAAGAAGAACAGCGTAAAACCATTGAAGCACGCAGCGTAGATGCTGACATTGCCCGTCGTGAACGTGAAGCGGAATTGGCAATGAAAGAAGTTGAAGTCACAAAACGCCGTCTTGAGGCCGAGGTCCGTGAAACAGCCGAAGCCGATAGATTTAAAAGACAACAAGAAGCTGACGCAGAATTATATGAGCGCCAAAAAGATGCTGAAGCGCAAAAAGTTGCCGCCGAAGCAGCTCGTTATGAGCAAGAACAAGCCGCTGAAGCTGTTCGGGCCGCCGGACTTGCCGAAGCGGAAGCAATTAGAGCCAAGGGTCTTGCTGAAGCGGAAGCCATCGATAAAAAAGCGGAAGCTATGATGAAATTCGAGCAAGCTGCCATAGCTGAAATGATTATCAAAGTTCTTCCTGAAGTTGCCCGTGAAGTTGCTGCACCAATGTCTGCAATCAAAGATGTTAAAATCATCGGCGGAGATGCAAACAGTGTATCCGGGATGAGCAGTAATGTTGCCACGGTTATGGCGCAAACATTTGAAACTGTCGAAGCGGCTACCGGTCTTGATCTTAGAGATATTATGAGGGCAAATAGCATTGAGGCGAAAACAACAAGAAATGTCAATCTAACCGGAATGCCTGACAGAGCTGCCGCCCCCGAAACCACCAAAGAAACCAAACGCAGAGGCAGACCCGCAGATACGGAAACCATCGTTGAAGAAATTCTAGGAGAATAAGTATTCTTGAAGAAAAAACGGCCGATGAAACCATTGGCCGTTTTTTCTGTTTGACGCTTACATTACAACACATAACACATCCAACGATACTAATGTACGAGAGCGGGCTTTCCCGCTCTCGGCAAGACTTTACCTGCTATGCTCCTGGGCCTGTTTGCGCCGATTGTGCAGCAGCAGGCTCTGTGTCTGATCGGTTAAGTCTCGCTCCCCCGATAAATACACAGCGGTCTTGTAGTTGCACGCCTTGTTTTTTGCGGCGAGACGCTCAATCTCCCGTCGTAAAAAAGGCGCTTCCTTTTCCTCTCTCGTCAGCCAAATGCTAACGATACAGGTCTCGTCGTTGGTGTGTATCTCCAGTGGCATGACCTCCTTTGGATAAGTATCTCCAGCCGCCGGAATTATCAATCATGTTCTTTAATAAGCGTCTCAACCCGTGATTTGAATGATTTGCGCCAGGGTCTTTCAAATTATTATGGAATATTCTTAAAATTTATCTTGATGAAATTTGTCCAGTATAGTATGATGTAAAAGAGACGGAGCGATCTGAATGCCCCCGCCTTTCCCTAACGACAGATGACACGCACTTTCGTCCCTAAGTAAACGGATAAGCCGTTTGTTATTGGAATACCAAAAATTTGCAAAAAAGGAGAGTTTATAATGACAGAACGTTTTAGCTGCACAGTCTGCCGGAGCGCAGACAAACCATTAGAGCAATTTATTGCGGATTTGCCAATGGAAACTTCCTTCCACCGTGTAGAGGCACAAGAGGTCAAATGTGAATTTGGACTCGAAGGCGTCTGTTGTCGCCTGTGCGCCAATGGCCCCTGCCGGATTACGCCGGATTCCCCACGGGGTATCTGTGGCGCCAATGCCGATGTCATGGTCACACGTAATTTTCTGCGAGCCGTCTCGGCGGGCTCCGGATGTTACATCCACATTGTCGAAAACACAGCACGCAACCTGAAAAATACCGCCCTTGCAAAAGGCACACTCAAAGGATTGAACGCACTGGAGCGGCTCTGCGATCTGCTCAATGTCAGCGGCAAGGATACTTATGAGAAAGCGGTCAATGTTGCCGATGCAGTTCTGGCTGATCTGTATAAGCCGGACTTCGAAAAAATGGAGCTGACCAAGAAGTTGGCCTATGCGCCTCGCTTCAAGCGCTGGGAAGAACTCGGCATTTTGCCGGGCGGGGCAAAATCCGAAGTCTTTTCCGGTACCGTAAAAAGCTCAACCAACTTAAACTCAGACCCCGTTGATATGTTGCTGCACTGCCTGCGTCTTGGCATCTCAACCGGACTGTACGGGTTGACACTGACCAACTTATTGAATGATATTATGCTCGGCGAGCCCGAGATTCGCCTCGCCCCCGTTGGCCTTCGGGTCATCGACCCGGACTACATCAATATTATGATCACAGGGCATCAGCACTCCATGATTACAGCCTTGCAAGATCGCCTGGTGGATGACGATGTGATCCAAAAAGCCCAAGCCGTCGGCGCAAAAGGCTTTAAGCTGGTAGGTTGCACCTGTGTCGGGCAAGATCTGCAGCTCCGTGGTGCGCACTATACGGAGATTTTTGATGGTCACGGCGGCAACAATTTTACCAGTGAAGTCATTCTCGCCACGGGAGCCATTGATGCTGTTTTAACAGACTTCAACTGTACACTGCCCGGCATTGAACCCATCTGTGACAGTCTCAAAATCAAGCAAATTTGCCTTGATTCCGTAGCCAAAAAGGCAAACGCCGAGCTGATTCATTTTTCCTTCGATGTCCGCATTGCCTCCACAGAGCGTATTTTAGACGAAGTAGCTGCAGCCTACGCCGCCCGCCGTGGCACTGTGCCGCTCAACCTTCTCCCTGAACACGGGAATGATACAACACTGACAGGTCTCTCTGAAGTCTCCTTAAAAGCGTTTCTGGGCGACACCTGGCAGCCGCTCATTGACCTGATTGCCGCTGGGGAAATCAAAGGTCTCGCCGCTGTGGTCGGCTGCTCAAATCTGACTGCCGGCGGACATGATGTGCTCACGGTTGAGATGACCAAAGAGCTAATCGCCAAAGATATTCTTGTGCTTTCAGCGGGCTGTTCTTCCGGCGGCTTAGAAAACTGCGGTCTCATGTCACCGGAAGCGGCGGAGTTTGCAGGACCGAAACTAAAAGCCATCTGCCAACAGCTCGGTATCCCGCCTGTTTTAAACTTTGGCCCCTGCCTCGCAATTGGACGCCTTGAAATTGTGGCCACTGAGATTGCAGCGGCGCTGGGGGTTGACCTTCCGCAGTTGCCCCTTGTCCTCTCTGCACCCCAATGGTTGGAGGAGCAGGCCTTGGCAGACGGTGCCTTCGGTCTCGCCTTGGGACTGCCCCTGCACTTGGGACTTCCGCCCTTTGTCACAGGCAGCCCCATTGCGGTACAAGTGCTCTGTGAAGATATGAAGGCGCTCACAGGCGGCCATGTCCTCATTAACGGTGACGCCGCAGAGTCTGCCGCTTTGTTGGAAGACATCATCCTACAAAAACGCAAGGCTCTCGGCCTGGCATAAGGAGGCTTTCGGTATGAGACGAATCATCATTGATGCTGACAAATGCAAAGGCTGTAAAAATTGCAGTGTAGCCTGTATGCGGGCGCACGCACCGGAGGGTGTCACCTTTTCTCTTTCCGACCCGCAGTTTGAATCCCGCAATACCATCCTGCTAGATGGCGAGAAGCAGTATAAGCCCCTCTTTTGCCGGCACTGTGCAAAACCATCCTGTGCAAACGCTTGTATGAGCGGCGCCTTGGCCAAAGACCCGGACACCGGCCATGTTCTATACGACCCTGAGAAATGTGCGCAATGTTTCATGTGCGTAATGAACTGTCCGTTCGGTGTCCTCAAGCCGGATCGTGCAACGAACACCTATGTGGTAAAATGTGATTTCTGCCACGCCGACGAAGGGGAGCCGAATTGCGTCAAAAACTGCCCGAGAAAAGCAATCCACATCAAGGAGGTAGGATGAATGAGACATGTAATCATCGGATCAGGCGCCGCTGGGATTGCGGCGGCAAAAACCCTGCGAGAACAGCAGGCGCAAGAT
>Ga0123355_10001960_pt1 | contig 29032 bp, 20 predicted proteins | sample TergutEmb28metaG_3_FD_89872 | JGI IMG/M metagenome (GOLD analysis project Ga0123355, IMG submission 89872) | Embiratermes neotenicus P1 segment gut microbial communities from Petit-Saut dam, French Guiana - Emb289 P1 | ecosystem: Host-associated > Arthropoda: Insects > Digestive system > Gut ... | reverse complement strand
TGGGGCGACATCCCCATCCAAGGAGGAAAAAATATGTCTAACATGGTAGTACGTACTAACGTATTCGCGCTTAACGCGCACAGAAACATGAAAAATGTAGGGCTTGAACAAAGAAGAAGCTCTAACAGACTTGCCAGCGGTTACAGAATTAACTCCGCTGCTGACGACGCAGCTGGTTTAGCAATCTCTGAATCCATGCGTGCGCAAATCCGTGGTCTTGACCAAGCAAGCCGCAACACTCAAGACGGTCAAGCGATGCTTCTTACTACAGAAGGCGGACTTGAAGAAATCGGTAACATGCTCGTTCGTGTACGTGAACTTATGGTTCAAGCATCTAACGATACAAACACACAAGAGCAACGTGGCATGATTGAGCAAGAAGTTGGTCAACTTGGCCGTGAAATTCTTTCTATGCAAAACCGTGTAGAGTTTAACTCTAACCGTGTATTAGCAATGGGACCTGCAATGGATGCGGATGTTGTTAAAGCTGCTGGTAAAATGGCAATTGATGCACATAATGCTGGAATACATGCCCAAACTGTTAATCAAATGCTAAACAATGTTATTGCTGCCATTGACCTAATTGGCGAAATGGATATGGGTGATCCTTCTAAATTTGAAGGTGCTCAAAAAGCTGCTTTTGCGCTTGCAAATAAACAAGGTGCTGACTTAGTAAAAGACTTTGGTGTTCTAAGAGCTGGTGGTGCCGAAGCAGGTGTTGCAACAATGGCATTTGCACCTGCAGCAGCTGTTGAAGGTGCTACTGTAGCAGACGCTCTAGCTTCTTTAAATGCCAGAAGAACACTTATTCAAGAGGAGATAGACACAGGTGCTGCAGCAACAGCCGCAGATAACATGCGTACCACGTTTGACACACAACAAACTGCTATTAGAACTTTTGCAAACGCGGAATCTGAAGGTCAAAATATTGCATTTTTCCAAGTGGGCGCAAACGCTTCCCAAGGTGTAAACTATGACTTCGAGCGCGTTTCAAGAACAGTAGCTAGTGCTGGATTTACAGTTACCATGCTTGCTTCTGTAATGTCTGCTCCTGCTGGTGGTAGTGGTATTGGTAATGGTATTTCTACTTCTCGTCTTATTAGTGCAGTAGACTTCTCTATCAACGACGTAAACACTGTTCGTGCTAATCTTGGTTCTGTTCAAAACCGTATGGATTACACTATGCGCAGCTTAGACATCTCCAGCGAAAACCTATCTGACTCTGAAAGCCGCGTTCGTAATGCAGATATGGCTCGTGAAATGATGCGCTTCACAATGGCTAACGTGCTTCAACAATCTTCTGTTTCTATGCTTGCACAAGCCAACCAACTTCCAAACAACCTACTACAACTTCTACGCTAATTTTCATACTCTCTTATATTATGTACTAAAAGGAAAAAGGTTATCCATCTGGATAACCTTTTTTTCTTTTGTCCTTATTTAGAATACCCTAATCTTCTATGCTTCCCAATTTAAATTCAGAAATCATTTGTTGTAAAGTTTCCGCCCGCTTGGATAGCTCATTTGTTGTTTCGGCATTACGTGTAGTAATTTGTGTATCTACTTCAATCATACCACCAACGTCTACAATAAGCTCTTTAATATGTTTTATAACAGTTTCTTGTTTTGCTGATGAATCAGTTATATCGCTAATAACATTGTCGATGTTAGCAATAGCCTCAACTATTTTTGTGAAAGCAACTGATGTATTTTCTGCAATTCTAACCCCAGAATTTACTTTTAAAATGGAGTTTTCTATCATCTCTGTGGAGGCTGTAACGGCGGAGGCACTTTGTATGGCAAGGGTACGCACCTCTTCGGCAACAACTGCAAATCCCTTACCATGTTCACCTGCACGCACAGCTTCTACAGAGGCGTTGAGTGCTAAAAGATTTGTTTGGAACGCAATATCTTGAATTGTGTTAATTACCTTTGCAATAGTATTTGAACTAACTTTAATTTCTTTCATTGCAGCAAGCATATCCTCCATTTGTGAAGTTCCTAATTCTGCATCCTCTTTAGCGTCATTTGATAGGCGTGTTGCTTCTTGGGCATGTTTTTTATTTTGACTAATTTCGCGGGTGATAAAACCTATCGAATTATTTACTTCATTCAGTGCTGTTACCTGCTTGTTTAGGCTGATTTGCATTTCTTGCACACCCTCATCAATGATGTTAGAGCCTATTTTTGTTTGGGTTGATGAGTCGTAAAGTTCTGAAAAAAAGCCATTCATGTTTTTCAAGATTCTATTAATTGATGATTTAATGGCATAAAAATCCCCAATATAATAACGTTCAATTTTTTGGTCAAAATTCTTTTTAGACATGTTGCCCAATGTTGCTTGCAATTCGTCAAGATAACTTTTTATTGTGCCAATACCATCCAATAGAATTTTACTCATTTGCTTAAATTCATTGGCAATATCTTTTGTGTCTTCGTCATCATATGAAATATATGGCATAAGAATATTTAAATCACCTTGCTCAAAAGCTGTGGCTATTGTATGCGTCAAATCTTCTGTTAAATGACGACGATAATCCGAAATTTTTTCAATCTTACGCTGTGCTTCCTTAACATGTGTCATATTGTTTATCATTAACATTACAGCAACAACCTTGTTTTTGCCGTCTTTTATAGGCACACAACTTATTTCCAAGTCCATCATCCGATTTGTGTTAAGTGACTCTTGCATTGGTATTTCACGCTGTACTATACCCTCTTTAAATGCTTTAATTATTGCTGGATGATTGCTGATATCTCCATTCAAAAAGCTGTTGATGTGCATATTTTTTACATCCTCATCCTCTTGATTGGTGATGGATTTGATTATTTTGTTGGCAAACATAAGTTTAAAATTATTATCCATTATCATTACTGGGTCTGTAATATAATCAAGATATCCACGCATTTGGTCTATAATATGAGTGGTTTTTGTAATGATATCGCCAAAAGCACCACCTAGTTTTGTGCTGTCTATGCTGTGATGTATTGCACCTCTTTTAATTTCAAACTCTGCCTGATTACTTCTGTCCAACAGCAATTTTAGACTGTCTACAACCGCCATAAATGAACGTGCAACTTTGCCTATTTCATCTTTTCTGTCTATGGGTATTTTTATTTGTATGTTTCCTTGTGCTACTTCTTCGGCAGATTTTGCAAGAGTTTCTAATGGTTTTAAAGAATGCGAAACTATGAATATGATAATTAGTGAAGCTAATATAATTCCCGCCAAGGCTGGCAGAAGAGTAGATATAATGGTCTGTGACACAGGTGGAAACACATGGGAATCAAAGAAATTAACAATAGTCCAGTTTACATTGTCTTCGTCATACATTGTTATATAAGCGATTTTATCCCTACCCGTAATCCATGAACGATGATAAAAAATTGTGTTCATGGGTATGTTGCCATCATGCTCTTGTAGCACTCCCAAATCATAAACTGTTCGCCCTACATACATAACACGATTTGAGTAGAAAATTATACCACTGCTATCTACTATGTTAATAAACGACTCATTTGCACGAGAAAGAGCATCTTTTAAAAGAATCGAAAACGCTGGTGTATTTATAGGAATTACAATCATTCCATGAATAATATTACCATCCATGATTGGCGTTGAAATCCATATTTGATGTACATTTGTAATATTACAAAACTTACTGTTTGATATTGCAGGTAATCCTTGTTGTGTGCGTTCTACATTTGTGTGGAATGGTGTGTCATTGGCATTTCTAATATCTGTGGGATTTGCAGAGGCAACTAAATCAAAATTTGCATCAAAAACTAAAAAATTATCATAAAAAACAATAACATCATCAGTCAAAAAAGCATTGTACAGGGCGCGCAAGGTTAAATTTGCAATACCTGGCTCCATTCCTAATGCGGCAGAGCGTACTTGTGGTAAATCTGCCATTCCAGATAGTAGGGACTCTGTGCTATTTCTTGTTGTATCCAATAATGCTATTACCATTTCGGCACTGCCATGTAACCTCTCACTAGCTTGCGTTTCGTGGCTTGAACGAATTTGCGAAGCCCTAATTACTGTAATAAATGGTAACACTAGAATAACAACTATTATTAGCGTAGTGGTAATCTTAGCGCGGACACTCATCTACAATCCTCCTTTTAGTGTAGTTGCATAGTCATTTATTTCGAGAATATAGTCATCAAACACACTATAGCACAAATATTCACCCGAATTTCACGAAAAAATAAATACTTTTCACGATTTATATTATACCGCAGGGTATGACCATTGACAACAATATCATCATACATATTTTCCAGTGGATGATAATATAAATGGATATGAAAGTGTTATGTCAAAAGGTCAAGGAGAAAACATAATGAAGAGAATAACTATACTCATAGTCACATGTTTGTTAATTTTAACAACATTTGGAGGCTGTACACGCACAGAGGCGCAAACAGAAGACAGATTTATTATCGTAACTACAATCTTCCCATCCTATGATTGGGTTCGTCAAATTCTCGGTGATAATGTGGATAACTTTAATTTGTCATTTCTTACAGACAGTGGGGTTGATTTACACAGTTATCAACCTACAGTAAGAGATATCGCGCTGATTGCCTCAAGTGATATATTCATCTATGTAGGGGGGAAATCTGATGGATGGGTAACTAGTGTTTTAAATGAAGCTGTTAATCCAAATATGATTGTTATAAACCTTATGGATGTACTTGGGACTGCAATGATGATGGAAAACGACCATCACCATCATGACTGTGACCATCACGATTGTAACCATCACCACCATCATGACTGCGATCATCACGATTGTAACCATCATCACCATCATGACTGCGATCATCACGATTGTAACCATCATCACCATCATGACTGCGATCATCACGATTGTAACCATCACCATCATCATTGCTGTGACCACCATGATTGCAACCATCACCACCATCATGACTGTAATCATCATCACCACTTCACGCATGAGGATGAACATATATGGCTGTCCCTAAATTTCGCAAAGATTCTTAGCACAGCAATTACTGAAGCCCTTATACAATTAGACCCAAACAATGCCTATCTATATCAAACCAACCTAAACGCATATATTGGTGAGTTGTCTGTTCTAGGTGAGAGATATCAAACTATGATTGATTCTGCTACGGTTACAACTTTGTTATTTGCAGACCGTTTTCCTTTCCGCTACTTAATGGATGATTTTGGTTTAACCTACTATGCCGCATTTCCTGGATGTTCTGCCGAAACGGAAGCTAGTTTCTCAACAATTGCTTTTCTTATCGGAAGAGTAAATGATTTGGGGCTAACAAGTATTTTTGTAACCGAAAGTTCAGATGAATCGCTTGCCAGAACCATTGCAAGAGATTCATTAATGAATCCACAAATACTAGTGCTAGATTCCATGCAATCAGTAACTGCAAGGGATGTACAAAGTGGGATTACTTATCTTTCCATTATGGAGAACAACTTAAATATATTAAGAGAAACGTTAAACTAAAAAGCGACTATGTCGCTTTCCAAAGGAAATACGCAGGGATGAATCCCTGCGTATTGATGCCCTATTAAATTAAAACAGATAGGCAAGGAATCTTTGCTTATTTGAAGAGGAGTGGATTCAAAATATGCCACAATTAACTTGCGAAAATTTAACTTTGGGTTATGAAGGAAAAACGATTATTTCTAATCTCTCTTTTACTGTAAATGCAGGAGATTATTTGTGTATTGTGGGCGAAAACGGTTCAGGCAAAAGCACATTAATGAAAACTATATTAAATTTAAAAACTCCAATGTTGGGGCAAATAACAATAGAAGAAGGATTTACTGAGATAGGATATATGCCTCAGCAGACTATTATTCAAAAAGATTTTCCTGCCTCTGTAAGGGAAGTAGTGCGTTCTGGTTGTTTGAATCGGTGTGGATTACGCCCATTTTATACTAAAGCGGAAAAGAAGTTAGCCGAAGATAATATGGAAAAATTGGGCATAAGCACTATCGCTAAACGATGCTACAGAGAGTTGTCAGGAGGGCAACAACAACGCACGCTTTTGGCAAGGGCTTTGTGTGCAACGAGAAAAATTCTTTTGTTGGACGAACCTGCCTCAGGTCTTGACCCTAAAGCCACAATTGAAATGTACAGTTTGATAGCAGATTTAAATGAAAGTGGCATAACCATTATAATGATATCCCATGACATTCATGCCTCCATCCAATATGCATCTCATATTCTTCACATCGGAAGTGGAAATGCCTCATTTGTGTTTTTTGGTACAAAAAAGGAATATATTGAAAGTGGACATGCCATATGATGGGAATTATTGAAACACTAACATTATATTTTCAATTCCCATTTGTTCGTTATGCTCTAATAGTGGGCGTTCTTATTGCATTGTGTTCGTCGTTACTTGGTGTAACCCTTGTATTAAAAAGGTTTTCATTTATTGGCGATGGATTATCCCATGTGGCATTTGGTGCTATTGCTATTGCTACAGCATTTCAGCTAACAAACAATTTACTTGTTGTCTTACCAGTAACAATAATTAGTGCTATTTTGTTATTGCGTTCAGGGCAAAACACTAAAATAAAAGGCGATGCCGCACTTGCTTTAATCTCTGTAAGTGCCCTCGGTATAGGATACTTAATATTAAATATCTTTTCTACATCTGCCAACCTTGCAGGGGATGTTTGCGCTACGCTGTTTGGTTCAGTTTCAATTTTAACATTGTCTATGACAGATGTATGGCTTAGTATTATTTTATCTGTGCTGGTTATTGGGGTTTTTCTATTGTTTTACCATAAAATATTCTCCGTAACCTTTGACGAGGATTTTTCTACAGCAACAGGTACTAAAGCCAAAACATACAATTTAATCATTGCCATTGTTATAGCTATAGTAATTTCGATTGCAATGAATTTGGTTGGTGCGCTTCTAATTTCCGCATTAGTGATATTTCCAGCATTGTCCGCTATGAGGGTGTTTAAGAGTTTTAAGTCTGTTACTATATGTGCTGTATTTTTTTCGGTTATCTGCACTGCTCTGGGCATAGTTATTTCAATACTTGCGGGGACACCCGTAGGCTCTACTATTGTGGTAGTGGATATTGTCGGTTTTGTAATATTCAGTCTAATTGGGTACGTTGCCAGAAAGGGTTAGTTGATTGCCGAAATTGTTTGTTTGCTCTTAAAAATTTTTCATGATAGTATAACATATGTGGTTATTTTATGGAAAGGTTAGGAGTGGTCTTTTTGGATATCAAAAGTGCTTTAAAAGTTGGGAAACTGATATTAGATGGTGGTATGGGTACTGAACTTTACAAAAGAGGAATAGTAGGCGATACAGAGCTTGCAAATCTAAGTGATGGTAGTTCAGTTTTTGAGATTCATAAATCCTATGTAGAGGCAGGGGTTGACATAATAACAGCTAATACATTTGGAGCATACAGTCATAAACATGACAATTTTGCAGAGCTTATCAAAGTAGCTATATCACATGCAAAAAAAGCATGTAGCACATGTGGAGAGACGGGGCGAAAGATATGGGTTGCACTAGACATGGGGCCAACGGGGCTTGTGCTAGAGCCATATGGAGAGGCTTCTTCCGATGAATGTTATGGTATTTTCAAATCTGCCGCCCAAACAGGAAAAGAGGCAGGTGCAGATTTAATTATTGTTGAAACCATGATGGATTTAAACGAACTTAAACTGGCTGTAGAGGCTGCAAAAACAACAAACTTACCAATATTCGCAAGCATGAGTTTTACAGAAAAAGGGCGCACAATGTATGGCGCAAGTGTAAGAGATATGGCAACCACTTTGGAACAGTTGGGTGTGGATGCAATTGGAATGAATTGCGGGTTTGGTCCAGAATCATATGCCTCTTTGGTAAACGAACTCATTGAAATAACAACTTTACCAACCCTGTTACAACCTAATGCGGGTATTCCTATAGCAGGAGGCGCAGGATTGCAATATGATGTTAAGCCAGAATCGTTTGCACAACTAATGAAAAAAATGAGCGATTATGGCGTACAAGTATTGGGGGGATGTTGCGGTACAGAACCAGCGCACATTGCCGCTGTTGCACGATTAATCAAAGGTGCATCAAAGTGACATTGTTTAGTGTAATTTCAATGTTGGTGCTAGTGTTATCTGCATTAGCACTAGCTTTACATTTTCGAGTAATCAGAAAACGTATAGCTGTAGATGAATCTGCTAAGGACGTAGATAAACTTTTACGGAACCACTTGGATTTATTGCTTGATTTATCCGAATTTACCGCGCAATATGATGAAATGTATGAGATGTGGGAAAAAAATCTTTTTAACAACACTGTTAAATTGATAAAAATTTTGCCCGAGCTTGAAAAATTTCTGTCGCTGGAAGATGATGAAGATAAGTTGGATTTAGAATCAAGTAATAATGAAATCGCGCTTATTATAAAAGCACACAACGAAAAAATAAGAGTGTACAATGAAGTAATAACACGCTTTCCCTGGTCAGTTATAGCATTTGCTACAGGGTTAAAAGTATTGAGGAGCTTGTGATATTATGAATTTTGGCAAATATGGTGGGCAACACATTCCTGATGAGTTAAAAAGTGCAGTAAGTGAATTGGAAGCAGCCTATTTGAAATATAAATCAGACCCAGCATTCCAAAAAGAGCTAAAAGAACTGCAAGAAAACTATATAGGCAGACCGTCTCTTTTATATTTCGCAGAAAAAATGACCAATGATTTGGGGGGCGCAAAGATTTACCTAAAACGTGAAGACTTAAATCATACAGGCTCTCATAAAATAAATAATGTTTTGGGACAAGCATTACTTGCAAAGAAAATGGGTAAAACAAAAATTATTGCAGAAACTGGAGCAGGTATGCACGGGGTTGCAACCGCCACAGCGGCTGCATTAATGGGCATGGAATGTGAAATTTTTATGGGCAAGGAAGATACCAAACGCCAATCATTAAATGTGTTTCGCATGGAACTTTTGGGTGCTAAAGTGACTGCTGTTACATCAGGTACAATGACTCTAAAGGATGCAGTGGATGAAGCGTTAAACAAATGGATAACTTGTGCAAATGATACATTTTATTTACTTGGTTCTGTTGTTGGTCCTCATCCATTTCCTGAAATGGTAAGAGATTTTCAAAAAATAATAGGCGAAGAGATAAAAGAACAACTCCATAAGGTTGAAGACAAACTACCTGATATGGTTATCGCTTGTGTTGGAGGCGGGAGTAATGCAATTGGTGCATTCTATGAATTCATACAATACCCTGAAGTAGAACTAGTTGGTTGTGAAGCGGCTGGGCATGGCATAGATACCCCACAAAACGCGGCTAGTTTAACCACAGGCAAAGATGGTGTATTTCATGGCATGAAGTCAATCTTCTGCCAAGATGAAGAGGGGCAATTGTCGCCTACCTATTCCATTTCCGCAGGTCTTGATTATCCTGGTGTTGGACCAGAACATGCACATCTAATGGATATTGGACGTGCCAAATATGTCGCAATCACTGATAAAGAAGCAATTGAGGCATTTTACTACCTTTCACGGATAGAAGGAATTATCCCAGCCATTGAAAGCTCTCATGCTGTGGGCTATGCTATGAAAATTGCACCTAGTATGAATAAAGAGCAAATAATAGTGATAAATATATCAGGGCGTGGTGATAAAGATGTTGCTACATTACTAAATTATTGAAAACAGGTTCTGTGTAAAAGGTTGAGTTTGCTGGGTTTCCGCAGTGATTTGGCCTTTTTTATTACACATAATTCCTTCCAAAGTGACCTAATAGAATCTTTTGTGATATAATGAAAGCATAGTTGTCTTCAAGTATAATGATATTATAACATTATGATTACAGATACACAGGAGAAAATTATGCATTTAAAACGATTAGAACTTGTAGGCTTCAAATCCTTTGCAGACAGAATACATTTAGATCTAAGCCCTGGGCTTAATGCTGTTGTTGGACCTAATGGGAGTGGCAAATCAAATATAGCTGACGCATTGCGATGGGTATTAGGCGAACAGAGCGCGAAACAACTACGTGGCGGAAAAATGGAAGATATTATATTTGCGGGAACAGCCCACCGCAAACCATTAGGATATGCAGAAATTGTAATGCGCCTAGATAATTCTGATAGGAAACTCCCGTTGGAGTTCCACGACATTTCCATAACGCGACGGGTATATCGCTCTGGAGAAAGCGAATATGTTATTAATGGAGAAAATTGTAGGCTCAAGGATATTCAAATGCTTTTTATGGATACAGGAATAGGGCGTGATGGTTATTCTATTGTTGGTCAGGGGCGTATTGATGAAATTCTAAGTCTACGTTCCGAAGATAGACGGTTAGTTTTTGAGGAAGCCGCTGGTATTGGAAAATTCAAAGCGCGTCGTAATGAAGCATTAAACAAATTGGAAAAAGAACGACAAAACCGCGCCCGAGTAGATGATATTATGACAGAGCTAGAGGAACAGCTTGAACCCTTACAAATACAATCTGAAGAAGCAAAAAGATTTTTGGCGTTACGTGAACAATACAAAAATGTGCATGTAAATATTTTTCTGTCTGAAATTCAACGTATAGAAACAGACTTAAAACAAGTAGATGAGGCACTAAATAACGGACGTTTCCAGGCAGAAGACGGAAGACAACGGCTTTTAGAAACCCGCCAAGCTGGTGAGGGGCTTAAAAGTCGTGCAACAAAAGCAGATTTACAATACCGCCATGCCTCAGAATCGTTGTTAGAAACTACTACAACTATAGAGAAAAAAGAATCCTCAAATAAATTGCTTGAAAGCCGTTTAAAACAACTTGAAATAGACCATTCACGCCTAAAAGCAGAGGTAATGAAGCGTGAACTTACCATATCCGCCAAAGACGAAGAAAATGCTAATGAATATGAAAAACAAGCGGACACGCTTGCAGAGCTAGAGTTGCTTAATCAGAAGCTATCAGAACTTATGGAGCAATCTGTTTTGCGTGACGAAGAACTAAAAGAAAGCTCGTCTATATTAGATTCATATAATCAAACAGTTATGGATGCAATGAATGATGTTACGGAAGCCCGTTCCCATGTGTTGGAATCGGAAAATGATTACCGTAGGCTTGAAGAAAACAAGGAGCGGCTGGATACAGAACTTGAACATCACAAAACAAACATAGAAGTGCAAGCAACCTTTCATCAAGAAATAGAGACATATTTAAAAACTTGTGTTTCCAATATTTTTCGTGAAAAATCCAATGTAGAAACATATACATCCGCCTATAATCAATTAGTGGAAGAGCAACAGAATTTAGAAAAAGAACGTCGCCAGGTTCAGGAAACCCTTACAACTGCAAGAGGTAATTATCGTGCATTATCCAACTTAGAATCCCAATATGAGGGGTATTATCGTAGTGTAAAAGCGGTTTTGCGTAAAAAAAATAATGGTCTTTCTGGAATATGTGGTGCGGTTGGCGAATTAATAACTGTTGACCGTAAATATGAAGTGGCAATTGAAACTGCTCTAGGAGGTTCTGCACAAAGTATAATTACAAAAACCGAAAATGACGCAAAACTTGCAATCGAAATGTTAAAACAAAGTAAAGAAGGACGTGCAACTTTTCTTCCATTAGATGCAGTGCGCGGAAAGGAAAAAGACAGTTTTCGTTACAAAAATGAGAATGGTTATATTGGGCTTGCTACAGAATTAATTAATTATGACTCTGAATATTCCCAGATAATGACGCAATTGTTAGGTGATATTTTAATTGTTGATACCATGGATAATGCTCTAGTATTAAACAGAAAATATAACTATTCCAATAAAATTGTAACATTGGATGGCGAACGCCTAAGCCCTGGAGGAGCAATAACAGGAGGGAGCAGTAAAAGCCAAACATCAGGAATAATCGGACGTGGGCAACAAATAGAAGCCTTAAAAACGCAAATTGAAGCACTGGAGCGGAAATTTACTAATCTTTCAGAGTCAGAGCAGTCTACAATAGCCAAACGTCAGGCAACAGAAGAAACACTAAATCAAGCCCGTGAAAAATTACAAACCCTCCGTATTGAAGAACAAAACCAAAATAACAAGCTAATCCAAGTAACTGAACTGTGCTTTAACTTAGAAAAAAAAGCTTTACAGCTTGAAGAAGAAAATGACAATATATTGGCACAGCTGGCTGAAACGAATTTGCAAATACGCCTTAAAAAAGGGATTGTAGCTGAAAAAGAGGAACTTGTACAAACCGCCCGTTTTGCCCTTGAAAATTATCGACGCGAAATGGAACAAAGTCGCCTTGAACACAGCGAGGAAGCTGATACTTTAACAAATCTTCGTATAGAAGTAAGTAGGCGTACAGAATGGATTAATCAAGCCGAAACCAATATTAAACGTTTAGAGCGCGAAATTACTACTTTACAAGAAGAGAAAAAACTAATTTTGGAGGAAATCAAAGCAAACGATGTTTCTGCACAACAAACAGAAACAGAGCGCAAAATGATTATAACTGAAACAACCCTTCTTAAATCGCAAGTAGAAAAAATACGCACGAAACTTTCTATTGCCGAAAAAGAAAAATCTATGCTTGATGAAGCAATCAACAGTGCCGACTCAGATGAACGCGCACAACAAGATTCACTTGCCTTGCTAGACAAAGAGTTGACGCGTCTTGAAATGCGAAAAGAACAATTGGAGGCAACCAGTCATCGTTTACACAATGAAATATGGGAGGAATATAATCTGACCCATCAACAAGCACAAATGTTAAAACGCGAAGATGTGAATGATTCTACACTACGCCGAGAAGGGCAAGAACTTCGTGCAGAATTGGCAACACTAACAAATGTAAATGTTGGCGCGATTGAAGCCTATTCACAAATGAAAACCCGTTACGATTTTCTAAATGTACAACGTGAGGATATTCTTGTTGCCGAAGCCAGTTTGGATGAACTTATTAATAACTTAACTTCACAAATGGAAAATCAATTTGCCACACAATTTCAACTGATTGCAAAACACTTTAGCGAAGTTTTTAAAGAAATGTTTGGGGGCGGAAAAGCAGATTTGCGCTTGATGGATACTACTAATGTATTGGAGTCAGGCATAGAAATAACTGCTCAGCCCCCAGGAAAAGCATTACAAAATTTGATGCTTTTGTCTGGTGGTGAACGTGCTTTAACTGCTATTGCTTTGCTATTTGCTATTTTGCGCTTAAAACCATCTCCATTTTGTGTATTGGATGAAATTGAGTCCGCGCTTGATGACGCAAATGTTGCCCGTTTTGCCAAATTCCTCAAAGAATATGCCACTGGCACACAATTTATTATTATTACTCATCGGCGTGGCACTATGGAAGCCGCTGACCATATGTATGGTGTCACCATGGAAGAACAGGGCATTTCCAAGTTGGTGAGTGTTCGATTTACCGAGAGTTGAGTATTTTAGGTGCGATGTTTTCGCCCCTTCCCTTACTTGCACACTACAATAAGTGGAATGTGCCACTTATTGTAGTGTGCTGAATTGTTAGCATTCTAATCCTGCCGCAGCCTCTAGTTTTGCATATAAGATATGCTCCAATTGGGATGCAAGTATTAAAGTCTTGTGAATTGATTGGTTCATCTCAAGTAATTCTCCCACACTATCAGCTATCGCAACCGCCTTTTGTAACTTTTCCCCTTCTGCATTTAAGATATGAGATAATGCAGTTTCCATTTTGGCAACAGATTCTATAACACTACACTTATCTTCGGGTGGTACATCAGGCTTACATTTTTTGTGACATAGGATTTTATGGCAGCAATCTACATCTAAGTTTGAAGGACAACAAAATATCCTAGGATATTTGCAATGCTTAGTTGCCAATATCATAAGGGTGGGTTTACATGGGTTATAAACAATATCTCTGATTCTATATACCAAAGGAATGTTTTCAGTTTTCACTAATTTACACCCTTCGTAGTAGAGTATGTTTTGTTGTTTGTCATCATTTACAGCTATAGCAAGATATGGCGCGATGGACGCGACATTTAATACATATGGGCAAAGATTTCTTATTACAGATCTGGCTTCACCTGTTTTAGTTATTTCGAAGATTGCATCATTAAATGCTACCACCAATACGTTTTTAGCGCAATCGTAGGATATCCCACGCATTTCCCTGTAATCACATCTCTTATTTTCAAAAGGAATATAATCTATTTCTTGCAACTTTCCGTTGAGTTTGAAAATCCTATTGTACTCAGTGGATTCTATTGCCCAAAAGCATTCTTCGAAACTATCATAACATATTCCATTAAAGGCTCTGCTACCTTTAAATTCACCATTAGGAGAGAAATCACTATCAAATTTGTAAATGATATTATCATTTGGCATGGTTAGATAATAAAAACAGCCGTCAAACGCCATTGCGAGATAAGGTTTATTATCTAAAGTTGGAAGGGTATAGCATGGACATTTGTCACAAAGATTCATTACACCCACCCTTTCTGTACTATTTAGTTTAGTATATGACCAGGCTATATAGCTTGACACACTATTTTGACAAGCTGCATATCTTGCATTAAGAACCGCAGTTAATTAAAAATGCCAATTAATTATAATGCGGTTAAACATTAGGAGTGATTAAAATGGGTATGCCAGTAATAACACCAGGAGAAGGCACAAGAAAGCAAGCCATTACCGACCTCATACAATCTGTAGCCTTACAAGAAGCAGCTCTTGCGCATATGATGAATGCTGAAGGGGAAAAAATGCAAAAAATAGTTGCAATGGAGGGTGTGAATATTGATGAGTTGATGACGCTTAATAAGTCTGTTACTCAATTAGTTTCCGCCATTTCGCGTTTGGAAATGATGTTCATTGCAAAACTTGAGCTTTTTGCAGATGAAAATGATGTATAGACATAGGATGGAAGCAAATAAGTAATTGTCGCTTTAATGTGTTAAAAAACCCAGATTGCTAAGTATATGAAGTTAAAATGAAGTACTTGATCAAGAGAGCGGCATTTTACCATTCCGCTCTTTTTTATTTGACGCTTATGTTGTAACTATTTGTCTGATGGGACATACCTTATATTACAGGATGCGAAAATTAAAACAAAGAACAACTCATATCATCTGAAATTATCAAACATTTTCTTATAAAAATAAAGTAAGAGAGGTGCATATACAATGGCAACTATATCAGGTTCGCTTTTATATGACAACGCACGAACCAACTCGGCAACGGGGTTGCTGGGCATCTCAGGAATACCAATAGTATTGGAGAACATTAACACTGGATTAAGGATTGCAGTGCTTACGGCAACTGACGGAAGCTATACATTCACAAATGTAGCCAACGGAAGTTACCAGATTGTTGAAGCATATGGCGACCTTGGTCCAATTTCCACAACTGGGGATTTCGGTGTTGAATCCGCCATCGGCACTACTGCCATAGCGGTAACACCACCAATAAGCGTTATAACTACTCCGCCAGTTGGGGCGACAAATCTGGACTGTATCACCAGAAATACCATACCCATTACTGTGGCTGGGGCGAATATTACAGGGCGGAACATTTTGAACGGTCCAGTAAAGTATACCCCCATAACCATTGACTCAAGCGTTAGCGTAGATTTTGCGGATAATCTTATAACCGCAGCAAGCGGGGGAACTTTCGGCTCATTTCCTGTTGGAACAGCGGGAATGACTGGAGCGGATCCTAATCCATATCCAGGCGTAAACCCAGGATTCATCTATGTTCTGCCATCTGCGGGTACAGCTAATCCCAGCGATGGATATTATACCATTCAAAACATTGCAAACAATATTTCGTATCAGGTAAATGGATCGTGGTGGCGTATAGCGGATCGCACAACGGGGAACGAGTCAGGCAGAATGATGATTGTCAACGGTGATAACCCTGGCTCTGTATTTTTCGAGGACAGTGTTAATGTAATTCCAAACACATACTATTTGTTTATTACAAATATATTGAATCTGATAAAAGTTTCAGGACGTGCCAGCCCAGAGCTTGGTGTGACTATAACAGCATCAGACGGCACAATTTTATATGATAAGGATTTGGGGCAGGTTATCCCTGTTAACTTCGACCAACCAGAGTGGCTTGAGGATGGTACAATAATAAATTCTGGAAATTACACAACATTGGATGTTAAGTTTTTAAGTTATGGCATAGCAGCCTCAGGCAATGACTACGCAATTGATAATGTTGGTTTTTATGAGGTTGATATAATCATGCCAGATTTAGTTAAGTCGACTTCAAAAACTACTGCTGTAACTGGAGAGACAATTGATTTTACTGTCTCATTTAGAAACGATGCTAATTCAACCATGACAGGCATAGGTTTCACTGACCCCCTGCCTGCGGAGCTTGTGTTTGTATCTGGAAGTGTACTCATAAACGGCGCAAGTTGCGTGGAATGCGATCCAAGTATCGGCTTTGACTTACCTGACCTTGCTGCGGGCGATACCATGGTTATTACTTTTAAGACTATCGTCGATCATGTGCCTTCAGGTGGCATATCCTCAAATACCGCTTTTTTGACATATGACATAGTTTTAGTTGAATTGTCACAATCAACAACACTTGAAGTCCAAAGCAACACGGTGGATATCACATTGAAATCCGCAGCTGATATATATGTGCAAAAAACTGGTCTAGAGGTTGTTCAAAATGGAACATTGCTAACCTATAATGTAACTGTTGGGAACAACGGTCCTGATTCGGCTGATAATATAATACTTTCTGATACCATTCCTCTTGAAGTGACCTTCCCACAGTATTCCACAGACAACGGAATGACATGGAATGCATGGGCAGGGTCATATATCATTGGTAGCATGGCATCTGGAGAAACCCAGGATTTTCTTATTAGAGGGATTGTAGATGACCCATCGAACACTGATATTACAAACACCGCGAATGTCTCATCCGATGCATTTGATCCAAACCCAGACAATAATGCATCATCATTCACAAGTCAGGTTACACCATCTGATACATCAGCGGATGCATATGTTCAAATAACTGGTCCAACATCAGCGAAGAATGGTGATGTTGTCACCTATACTATAATCGTAGGAAATAATGGTCCTGATAGGGCTGTTGATGTATTACTTTATAACACTCTCCCAGCACAGTTATCAAACCCCCAGTATTCAACAGACGGCGGCTTAACATGGAACACATGGACAGGGGTGCTTTCGCTTGGCGATTTGGAATTAAACCAGGTCGCAACCATTCTTATCCGTGGAACAGCAGAAATCATTAAAACAGCAACCATCATAACAAACACCGCTCATGTCGTCACATCTACACCTGACCCAAATCCTAATAATAATACTGCTATGTTCAACACATCGCTAATTCCCAAAAGCTCAAAAAAGCAAGCCATTACTGACCTTATACAATCTGTAGCCCTACAAGAAACAGCTCTCGCTCATATAATAAATACAGAAGGGAAAAAAATGCAGAAGATTATTTCCATGGATGATGTGAATACAGAAGGGTTGATGGAGCTGAATAACTCTGTTACTCAATTGGTCTCTGCCATTACACGATTGGAGATGCTGTTTAGCACTAAATTGGAGCTTTTTGCCGATGACAAACCTTGAAAATCTCCTGAAGTTGAGTAAGCGTCAAAAAACCACATCTACGACTAGACGTGGTTTTATTTGACGCTTACCTTGATTCAACCAATATCGTCAACCCCTTTTTGATTTCATCGTACCACACCAAACCCGACAACAGTAGTATGTCGTGTTATGTGTAGCGGGACAAAATATTTTTTGCCGTAGCTTGAATTTCAGCAACAATGTCGGGCGGCTCTAAAACTTTGACCTTATCGCCAAAACTAAGAAGCCAGTCCATCATGTAACTTCGGTTAGAGTATCCAAACTCAAAATGCAACCCCTCATCATCTTCGCGGAAACTATCAAGCCCAAACGCTTCGATTAGCTGATACTTGGCTGACTTATCAAAGAGTGCGACGAGTTTTATATCATCCGTTAAATGACTGTTAAAATCGCGCTTTTCGGGCGGTATGTCGCGCATGGTGAATTGTTCGTCATTTGAAGAGAGCTTCCACAGGCGGTTCAGTTTGAACATACGCCAATCCTGTCGTTCTAAGCAAAAACCAAATACATACCACGATGTCCATTGGAAAATTATCACATATGGCTCTATGCGGCGGCGGCTCTCGCCCTTGTTGTAATAATAATCAAATTCAATCAGTCGCAAGGTAAGAATAGCCTGCTTGATGATTTCGATTTTTTCGGTCAAATGCCCTTTGTAGTATGAAGCGAGGTCAATAACAATCGGCTCATGCATAGATACAATGGCATCGGCGTTTGCGCCTAGCTTGTCCAAGATGCGCTCTATGCGAGATTGCTCCGATACGCTGCCGATTCCTTTAAGAGCAGCAATTATGCCAGACAACTCGTCTGTTGTTAGTATGCTCTTATCCAGCTTAAACCCTTCAGCGATAGAAATACCACCACCTGTGCCTTGGTGGGTCACGATGGGGATTCCTGCTTGGCAGAGGGCATCTATATCTCTGCCGATGGTACGGCGGTTTACTTCAAATTTTTCAGCCAAGTATGGGGCAGTTACGCGGTCGTTTTGGAGTAGGATGTTGAGTATACCGAGCATTCGGTCGAGTTTCATTGCGGGTTGCCCTCGGTCATAAGCAAATCATTGCGCCTACTTTTACTATGCTGTTGAGGTAATCGGGCTTATCTCGCACTGCGCTGATTTTCATGTTGTCCATTTATTTTCTCCCTTTGAATAGTTTTTCATTTCCGCGCTTGAAGTTTCCAGTGACTTTAGCCATGATTAATTGTGCATCTTTGCCATCTGCACCCTCAATGTCGGCTATAAACTTTTCGGCTTTGCTGCCACTCAGTGTGGTCACTTGTTTTCCTTCGTATGAGATAAACACTTTTTTATCCTTGGTTATTCTGTATGTGAATATTTCATCGTCTAGGATTCCTCTTTTATCCACTGGTTGCGCCATGCTTATCGCTCCTTATTTTACAAGTTCATACACTCTTTCCATAAGTGTATCCCACGGACGGGATTCAGCAATGAAAACCCCATGCTTTATGCAACTTTCCATTAGCCATTTCCCGTATGCGTGGCTAACATCTGCTCTGTACGGCTGCAACTGCCCTTCACGGGCAAGATAATTTTGCAGTATCTGCTCTTGTGATGGTTCATAGATAAAAACCGATTTAATTTGGGGATTGTCGAAAGCCTTTGCAAGTTCAGGAAGGATAAAATCACCTTCGAGAATCATGGGGATTCCTTCGTCTATATGGTCTTTTATCACAGCAGTAAGACCAGGTATCAGCACTCGTCCAACATCTATTAGCCTTTTTACAGAGTTATCCATCCCTTCATCCCGCCAGTTTGGATGCATAGCCCAATAATGCAGTTCAGGCAGGGTTTCGGATGTGGTCATTGCTTCAAGCATCATTTGAAAATCATCCACCCGCACAAGGTCAACATTGTAATGGCGAGCAATTTGGCGGCTGATGCTTGTTTTTCCACATCCCGAAGCTCCACCTATTATTAACACATTCCAATTTCTCGTAATCTCCATCTCCCATTCATGAACAACATACTACTTTACTTATCAGTCTATTATACCATTATAACACGACGACTATCTGTCGTGTTTGTTTCTTTGAAAAAAATAATTTTTCGAGAGGATTCATTACATTTTATGACTGTCTTGTCAACTAATTTGATGTTACATTTTTATTACATTTATACACAAAAAAGAGCAGTTATCATTTCTGATAATTCACTCTTTTTTTCTTTTAGATTATTAACTTAATGACATTACCCTCAGGGGGTTTTGTTGGATTAACTAACCTGATATAATAGGGGAAATACAACAAGATAGGTGGATTTTTATGCCATTATCCGAATTTGCCAAAGGTAATGTAATTTATACCATAGGCAATCCAGTAAAAAATATTTCCTTTATAACAAAAGGTGTAGTTGAAGCAACATTTATGGGGCAATCCTTCCGCTTTGAACAGCGGGATATGATTGGAATATGCGATTTTAAAGTAGGCAGTTACAGCACCACATACACTGCTTTAACAGATGTCGCAATCCTGACCCATCCATTTAATGAAATAGGTGATTTAGATTCATTATTAAAAGACAATTTTGATGCCGCTCATTTGGCAGTTAATGCCGCATGTCGTCAACTCTCTGAATTTTTGAAATATCGTTCAAGCCTAAAAGAGCAAGCGGATGCCGCCTACAATGTAATTAACGATATCTACCCCAAGTATGAACTACTGTCTAAGCGTTTTGCCCTCTCCGCAAAAAAATTGGATATTTCAGGAATTATTCCCTCAAATGAAATTGACCCCATTGAGGACTGGTTACTTTCATACTATACAGAAGTTAAGAATGTAGAGCCTACAATTCAAAAGGCATTCTTCTATGGGCATCCTGGGATATCTTCTGGATTTTTCTACCGTAGTATAGAAGATGTTAAACTAGTAGTAGAGTCTTGCGAAGCATATCAGGAGTATTTAAAAGATATCAGCAAATTGCTAATAAGCAGTGATGGGCATGATTTATTCGCGCTTATTGCAGACCTTCATTTTGATTCGATTAATCTCAAGGACGCGGATGGTGTTGTTAGTGCGATGATGAAAAAAGTTACAGATGTTTTGGATTCCAGCACACTTGTAAATAAGGATTTCTATCAACATCGTCTTAATGCCTACAACGAAAATTTAGCAAATAAACGTTCAAATCAAGTTATTTCAGATGCACCAGTTGATGAAAATGCAAGAGCAAACCTTGCCGAATCTTTGAGTGTGATACTTGCATATTCAGGTTGCGATGATGAGTTATGTAATAAATTTGCACGTTCTGTACAGGATTATACTAAAATGCCTGATAGAGGTGGTTCTGAAGATGTCGCATATAGACTCCGCCGCGAACTTACAGAAACCTTTTATGTAATTTATACAGCGGTATTTCTAAAAAGCCTTGAAGACAAAAAGGCTATTCCTACCGTAATAAAAATGTTCCTTAATTTTGGTTATGTGGATGCAAATCTTGCAGGTCTTGATTATGCGGATTATCTATATTCCATTGCTGATTCCGTAAAAGGCGACAAAGAAAAAGGTGTTTATACACTTACAGAATGGCTTACTGCCATTTACAGGGGCGAAAAAGAAACCAGCCGTGATGACTTTGATATGGATTACATTGCACATGTTCGAGAACAAAAGGCAACTAAACGCTTTGATGCAGCAGAAGAGGCAAGAATGCTTGCAGACCGTGACGCTAAACTTCGCTTTGAATTAGAAAATGTGTTTCCAACTGTAAACAAAATTACATTTGGGCGTATAACCACATTTTGCCCTTTGTTCTCTGATAACAATGTACAACGTGGACTTCAAGATTCATTAGTGACACCAACATTAATTAGAGAAGCATTTGATGATATACGTGCTTTAGATTATTCCGCATATTATCGTGAAGTTATGTATCAGAATCCAGAAGCGGGTGTGCCAAAAGAATATTTAAATATAGAGATTCAGCCCGATGTTGTGTTAATGCCTAATGTTGGTGTGCGTGGTGCTATGTGGCAAGAGATGGATGGTAGAGACAGAAAGTCCTCACCACGTATGTTTATGTCTGTATTCTTGTTGATTGACCTCAAACTTCTAGCAATGAAATTAACAGGTGATTATCGTTGGGAATATATCAAACGTATTCAAGGACCACGTTGGGGCGATGTGACAGACCCATCATTAACCAGTGAATTCTTTAACTATCTGCAATTCTACAGAACAAATCGTGACCTTTCTATGGATGTACGTGGAAGCATTAAAACGGAACTTATGCGTGCAAGAAACAACTATAAGCAAGTATTTATTTCAAATTACACAGAATGGCTTGTATATGAGTCAAATGGTTCTCCACGTCTTAACAAATTTGTGCGTAATATTTTAGGGAAGTATTGCCCATTCCCAGAAGCTATTCGTGAGAAGTTGGGAACAAATCCGCAGTATGCCGATATTCTCAAACGCCACGAAATGAACCAATCACAACGCCTCCGCCATATTAGCAACATTATACAGAGGATCAACAAGGCTGGTTTTGAGACACCCCCTGAGTTACTTGCAGAACTAGAATTTACAAAAATATAACCGCGCATTGCGCGGTTTTTTAATTTGCTAGGAAATTGCTCTCGCAATTTCCGCCGTCAATGGGGTGCTGCCCCAAGCCCCGCTACTGCAGTGCGAATGAGTCGCGCTTCCGTTTCCTTCGGAAAGTGGCTACGCCACTTTTTTATTTTGATCAAGGTGCAAAACCATGATTCATGGTATAATCTACTAAAATTGTTTTTGTTTATTGGTGATTGTCATCTGAAATAGCACAGCGATAATAACGATAGAACCTTGAATAGCTCCTATCAGGAAACCAGGTAAGCCCATCAAGTTCATCATATTATTAATCACGCCCAGTGTAAGCGTTCCAAAAAATGTTCCAATGGGTCTTCCTCGTCCGCCACTCATGGCTGTACCACCAATAACCACAGCGGCAATTGCCTGAAGCTCATATAAAGTACCAGAAGTAGCAGAATTCATAGAACCTAGACGGCTGGATTCAACCAATGCTGCAAAAGCCACCAAAGCCCCAGCAATCATATATACATAAATCAGTACTCTTTTCACCTTTACAGATGATAAATTTGCTGCACGTTCATTACTGCCAATAGCATAAATATGTCGTCCAAGAGCTGTGTTCTTACAAAAAACAGTCAGCAAAATGGTCAAGCCAATCCAGTACAATACAGGTAGAGGCAATCCAGCCTGAAACATATTTGTAAACAGACGAGTATTAGAAAATCTAAGATAACCTAATACATTAATATCCAAAATTGCGCCACCAGCTCTACCCAGAATTACACCGCCACCATTCCACTGATAGAGAGAAAACGAACGGAAAATTTGCATAGCACCAAGTGTTACAATAAAGGAAGGAATGCGGAATTTAGAAATAAGCGCACCATTAAATGCTCCCATTGCAATACCAGCGGCAAATGCCGCCATTATTCCCAAAACGATACTGCCTGTAGCATTTATTACTGAAATTGTAATTAGACCAGTTAAAGCAGTGGCAGACCCAACCGACAAGTCAATACCACCAGAGATAATAATTAGCGTCATGCCTAGTGCAATTATCCCCACAATAGTATTATTGAACAAGATATTCATGAAATTATTAATATTAAAAAATGTAGTTCCCATGACAGCAGTTGCAACAATCATTAATGCAATCAATGTTACAAGGGCACTATTTTCAACTAGAAACTGCTTGTAATTTATATCTTTAAATTTGCCCATAATAATCACCCTTCAGCTTTCTCATTACTTTCAACTTCCATTTTACCACCTGTGGCAATTAACATAATGTTTTCTTCCGTCATGTCTTCTCGCCCCAATTCCTGCCTAATTTCTCCTTGAAACATTACATACACACGGTCACAAGTTCTTTGCAACTCTGGTACTTCACTGGAAAGAATAATAAAACTGTAACCTTGTTCAGCTAGTGAAACAATTTGGCGGTATATTTCCATTTTTGCACCAACATCAACCCCCTGCGTAGGGTTATCCAAAATTAAAACCTGTGGATCTGTACACAATGCCTTAGAGATTACTACTTTTTGTTGATTCCCCCCTGAAAGTGAAGTGATTAAATTATTTGTATTGCTTACTTTTATATCAAGTTTTTCTACGTAGTTATTGGTGTATTTGTCCAAAGTTTTTTTCTCTAATATTCCCATATTGGCAATCTTGTGCATTATAGGCAAAGCTAAATTTTCTTTTATGTTTAGGTCTGGGATTATACCGTTTTCTTTTCTATTTTTGGGTACATAGGCAATTTTACTTTTCATGGAAATGTTGGTGTTACGCATTTTTATCTCTTTGCCATTTACAATTACTTGACCCTCGTAGGGGTAATTCGCTCCATACACTGAGGCAAAAAGTTCTGTGCGTCCATCACCCAATAGCCCTGTTACACCCAGTATCTCGCCCTTGTGCAAGTGCATATTTATTGATTTGTATTCCCTTTCCTTGGACATATCTTTGAGTTCAAGTATTATTTCGCCCACTTTTCTGGGTTTGTAAATGCCTTCGGTACGAACTTCTTCGCCCACCATATGTGTACTTAATTGTTTTTCTGTGGTATCAGACTCAATCTTACCAACTGCAACCACTTCACCATCACGCAAAATTGTATAACTGTCGCATACCTCAATGACTTCATTAAGTTTGTGAGATATGAATATCAAACTTATACCTTGGTTGCGTAATGCTCTCATTACCTCAAAAATAAATTCCGTTTCAACATCTGTTAATGAGGTGGTAGGCTCGTCCATTATGATTATTTTTGCATTTTTCAGAAGGGCTCTGGCAATTTCAGTAATTTGCTTATAAGACGGATTTAGTGTATCCACTAGGGTATTGGGGCTAATATTAACCCCCATACGTTCAAGGACATCTTTTGTGCGGTCATACATGGTTTTTTTATCTAAAAAGAAAATGCCTTTTTTCAGTTCGTTACCAAGGTACAGGTTTTCAAAAATATTTAAGTCATTAACCAATGAAAGCTCTTGATGGATAAATGCAACTTTTTCATCAATTAGCTTTGAGTTTTGCGCTGGTTCAACTTGTTCCCCACAAATGAAAATTTCGCCTTCATCCTTATAAAGAACATTGCCAAGTATATTCATCAGTGTAGATTTTCCTGCACCATTTTCTCCTAACAACGCATGAATACTACCTTCTTCTAGCGAGAAGTTTACACCTTTTAGTACATAGTTCGCTCCAAAGGATTTTTTAATATCCTTCATTTCTACTGCAAACCCCATAATTTTCAACTCACTCCTTTTGTATGTAGTAATTTGCGAATGCGATTTTCTAGCATATAAGAAACCGTGGGATGCCCCCCACATTCCCACGGTTTAAATTCATAGCACTTTCAGTTTTACCAAGGTGAATCAGGAACGATGTGTTCGTGTACATTATCTCTATTAACAATTACTGGTGGAATTATGGTTATATTCGGGAAATCTCTACGTCCATTAAGATATTCCATAGCCAAATCCATAGTATCCATAATCATAGTTGGTGAAAATGTTGCAGAAAACAGATTAATATTTGGTTCTTCAAGAATAGATTGGAAGTAAATTTGCGCGCCTCCTGCACCACTTATGAATTGGATATCAGTACGCCCAGATTCACGAATTGCCTGCAATGCACCAATAGAAAGGCTGTCATCTATGCTGAATATTGCGTCTACATGTGGATTAGCAGTAAGCATATCAGTAGTAACTGTTAAAGCCTCTTCAATAGAAATTGCAGTAGTAGTCATGCTTATTAATTGAATATCAGGGAAACCTGCCATTACTTCAAAGAATGGTGCGATGCGGTCTACATTTGTTGAGCCAATGGCTGGCACTGCAATATATGCAACTGTTCCAGAACCGCCAATACCTTCTGCAATCAAAGTAGCACTTTCTCTACCAATAAGGTCGTTAGAACCTAGTAAACGACTTTCAAAGGCAACATTTACATTACGATTAAAAACAAACATAGGAATGTTTGCATCAATTACACGCTGTGCGGCAAAATCCAACTCGTCGGAGTGTGGGAATAATACAATTACATCTACATTTTGCGTAATAAGTTCGTCAAGTTGCCCTGCTTGCTCTGCAACGCTTTGAGAAGTAAGTACACGGAATCTACCTAAGCCTTGATTACGTAATTCTTGACCATGTCTTTCGGCAAAGAACAACACAGCGGCAATCCAACCCTGTTCAGCGGCTGGCATCACAACTACCATTTCAGACTCGCCCAAAGTACGTGGTTCTCCACTGGATGCATTGCCATTACCACCACAACCAACAACAAAAACTACTACAAGCAAAAGAGCTGTGGCTGATAAAAGAAATCTTTTTAACATTTTAAATTCCTCCTGATTTTATGGATGTTTCTTAAACATCTATCCATTTGCAAAGTTCATCACTTTTTACACATGCGTCAATGATTTTCATAATGTGGTGGGCATCTTTAAATTTTGTACAATTTGAATTTTCTGTCGAACCATTTCGAACTGCCTCATAAAACGATTTTATGCTGTTAGTAAAAGCATCCGCCCAGCCTACAGCATGACCATTTGGCAAGTTTACTTTTGACTTTGCTGTGCCTGTCAAATACTTAGAATCTGCAAATATTTCGACATTACCAGTGTCACGATTTCCAAATTTAAGGCGGTCAGGTTGCTCTTGATGCCATTCTAGGGATTGCACTGTCCCTTCCACCAGAATGCGGAAATCATTCTTTCTACCACTTGTAACCTGTGATACACGCACCAATGCCTCAATGCCTGATTCAAATTTTACATGTACTATTGCTGCGTCTTCGTTTTCCACCTTTACAAAAACACCATTTTCATTTATGCGTTCTGGGTGAAGGGTGAATCTCTTTGCAAGCACTGCAACAATTTTTTCACCTAAAATGTATTGCATAGTGTCAAAACAATGCGAACCAATATCTGAGAGCGCACGAGTAAATCCACCATATGTTGAATCTACACGCCAGTTGTAGTCTGTGTTAAAGAGTAACCAGTCTTGCAGATACTGCACATCCATGAACCATATTTTCCCGATTTTTCCGCTAGTGACTTGTTCTTTCATTTCTTCCACCATGGCATTATGGCGATAGTTAAATGATACTGCACCCATCAGATTTTGCGTTGTCACGAGAGTTGTTAATTCTTCTGATTCGTGTGAGTGTAGCGTGAATGGTTTTTCACAAAATACATTTACACCTGCTTGCAGAGTTTTTTTACTTATCTCATAATGCAAATTACTGGGAGAGCAGTTGTGTATAATGTCTAATTCAGGGTGGGATTTAAGCATGTCGTCTATGTTGTCATAAAAAGATTCAATGCCCATTTGTGTGGCTGTTTCCTTAGCTATCTCTAATGTGCGCTCACAAAGAGCCACTACCTTTGTATGTGGCACACGTCTGATAGCCTCAATATGCTGTTTGCCGATAAATCCTCCACCCACAACGCCAACTTGCAAGCAATTCACTTTGTATCGCCCCTAAACTATGGTTTTTACTGTTTTTATTTCATAACAGTTTTGAAACAGAAAATACTATGTTTCAATTTTATTATTGCTACGAGAACACTACTATGATAGTATACAAAAATTTTCTTGTCAATAACTTTTTTCTAAGCATTATGTACAACCAGTTATCACGCTTGACATTTTCAATATAAAAAATCAATAGACTTTACACACACAAATGAAATATTGATTGGCATTAAAATAAATTTGATGTTATACTCGTAAAACGATTTTCAAAAATTAGGGATTAACCCCATAAGGAGTTTAAAATATGAAACTTGGAGTATTAACTGTTCCACTAGCTAGTCGCCCAATAGATGAAGCATTAGAATATCTTGCAAGTTTGGGTGTACAATCTGTTGAATTGGGTACAGGTGGTTACCCTGGAAATGCACATTTGAACCCTGTAGAGGCTCTAAAAAGTCCAGCAATCATTGACGAGTTGAAGGAATTGCTACAAAAATACAAATTAACAATTAGTGCATTAAGTTGCCATGGCAACCCTGTCCATCCAAATAAGAAAATAGCTGAAAAAGACCATGAAGATTTTATTAACACATGCAAACTAGCGCAAAAATTGGATATAAACATGATTATTACTTTTAGCGGTTGCCCAGGCGACCATGAAAATGCAAAATATCCAAACTGGGTAACATGTGCATGGCCAAATGATTATCTTGAAATACTTAAATTCCAATGGGATGATATTTTGATTCCATATTGGAAAAAAGCCACCACCACAGCGGCCGAATATGGTGTAACCCAAATTGCCTTAGAAATGCACCCAGGTTTTTGTGTATATAATCCACGTACATTGTTACAACTCCGTGAAGCCGTTGGGGAGACAATTGGTGCGAATTTTGACCCAAGCCATTTGTTTTGGCAAGGCATCAAGCCCGTGGAGGCATTAAAGACTTTAAAAGGTGCGGTATATCATTTCCACGCAAAAGACACTAAAATCGACAACTTTAATGTTGCCATAAACGGAACACTAGAAACCAGCGGTTATGATGACTTTTTGGGACGAGGTTGGGTATTCAGAACAGTGGGTTATGGTCATGACCAAGCAGAGTGGAAAGCCATGATATCCACCTTGCGTGCAATTGGTTATGATGGTGCAATTAGTATTGAACATGAAGATGGGCTAATGTCCATAGAAGAAGGACTTGAGAAAGCGATTGCCTTTCTAAAACCTATGCTTATGCATGACCCGCCAGCACAAATGTGGTGGGTGTGATTGGTAAATGCCAAAACAATTCAGCTATCATACTCGCGAACTGAGACATTTTGGGCTGTAACTTTTGAAAAAAATCTAAGAACCCATCCTCAAAAATGCTTTAACAAGGTAGAAATATGAACCCCTATACCTAAGAACCTGTTTAAAATCTCTTGCAAGTTGCCCAAATTTGTCTTATTCTAGAGTAAAAAGGCAGGTGCAGACTTGGTGAGAAAGTCATACCCAAGTGATATAACCCACAAACAGTATCTATTATTTATAAAAAAGCCGTGAGCCTTGTGTTTTTAAGGCTTGCGGCTTTTTTATTGCTAACTCGCTACTTGTTCTATCTTGAAATGGAGCGTTTTTATTTTAGCAGTTCTATTGTTTGTTTTAATTCATCAATGGTCTTGTGAGTATAAACCCGTTCGCCAACATCCTTTGATTTATGCCCCATAATCAAATCAATGCAACGTTTATTCGCGCCAGCGGAATCAAGGCGGCTACAGAATGTATGGCGGCATTCATGCGGGGTATGTGAAAGATTTAGGGCTTTCATTATCTGATACCAAAACTTGTAATACGTGCCGATTGATATTTTCCTACCATTATTCCCAAAAAGAAAATCACC
>Ga0123355_10001959_pt1 | contig 29037 bp, 28 predicted proteins | sample TergutEmb28metaG_3_FD_89872 | JGI IMG/M metagenome (GOLD analysis project Ga0123355, IMG submission 89872) | Embiratermes neotenicus P1 segment gut microbial communities from Petit-Saut dam, French Guiana - Emb289 P1 | ecosystem: Host-associated > Arthropoda: Insects > Digestive system > Gut ... | reverse complement strand
TGATAGGTTTTGAAGTAACCTCCATGACCTCATTAATAGTGCTGATCCTGCTTGTCAAATCCACAAGCTCTATATCCGGTTTACCTTTAAAGGACGAGTCACACAAGCTTGAGATCCACATTGCATCAAACTCTTTAACTGCCAAAGACGATTCGTCCATGACTCTGACATTTTCTGCAATGATACCTGTCAAACCATTTGATACATCAATAGCGCGTACATACGGTTTTAACTGCAATAATCTGCGCAGTTTTCCTAATCTTTGATCCGGTGACGTCAATGCACTCGATAACTGTCGTGACAATCTGTCTGCAGACACATTTTGTGTATATGGGACCTCTATTAACTCTCCACCCCATTCAGAAAGCACCTCTATAACACGCTCCCGAATGACCTGCATATATCCTGTCCGCCAATCATCACCGTGAACGACATAGTCCGGGCGATGCTGTCTAAGCGTATCTGTGTAATCCAACTGCTCCTGGACCACTACTTTATCTACATGCTTGAAGCTGGCAACGATCCTCATCCGCTCCTCAACATCCAATAACGGAGGACGTTTGTATGTTGCCACAGCTTCATCTGTAAGAACACCGACAACGACCTTCCCATACTTTGCTGCTTGGTTGATTATATTTATATGACCTGAGTGGTAAACATCAGTAGCCATTGCCACATATGCCGTTTTATCTTGCATTAAAATCATCTCCTAATTCCCGGATATCCGTCATTGCGGGCTTGACCCGCAATCCCCTACCGAACCCTCAATCTCCGTCATTGCGGGCTTGGCCCGCAATCCCCTTTGATTCCAATCTGCTAATTATATATTTCCCCCCGGCTTCTCCGCTTCTTCCCGGGTAGAACAAATACTGTTGCAGAGTTTCTTCTATTTGCTTTTTAGGGAGTCCTTCCCCATCCAGCAGCATCCTTATAGTCGAACCGAGTTTATTTTTGATATCTTCCGGATCTATCGACACACCAACCTTGTTTCGTATAGTGAGTTCCATTGGTTCGATCCTGTATTTTTTATAATTTGGATTCATTATTTTTTGAGGGGTGTTAATGAAAATACACGGTCTGGATGTGCAATATGAAAACTCATAAGCAATTCCCGACCAATCAGTGATAAGCACATCTGAAGTAAAGATAGAGTCATTACTCGCAAACTCCATCTCGAAAACTATCTCTCCAGTTTCTGAGTAACCGGAATATTTTTGAATCAATGCCTCCATGCGGTCCGGAAACAAGTTAGCAAACTGAGGATGCGGGCGTACTACTATTTCGTATCCATGATCCAGCACTGCATCCAAAACACCCTCTATGCAGGTTTCAAAAAGATTCTCTTTTTGCCACGAAGGTGCTATTAGTATTCGTGGCTTCTCATTTCTACTGTCCCTCGGTAGTGCCTCATAATACTCAAGTAATTGATCATATAGACCATATCCTGCCTTTATGAGCTTTCGCTGTGATAACCCGGTAAGCTCTTCACGACGACGCAGTTCAGCAACATGGTGATCCCCAATACAAAACACCGTATCAAAATGATCGAACGCAGTTTCAGTGTACTGCATGGTAGTACTTACCGGTGCGTGGAACAAATAAATATACTCTATATCATTGCGCTCGCGTACAATGGAACGCTTCATATGATACGATTGCAAATCAGGCACGGTTGTAACTACGATATCTGCATCCAGTTTTAGCATCAATGAAATAGTCTTACGTTGACTCGCATAGTAGGGTATAAGCTTTGGGTTCTCCTGCTTAAATAAAGCATCCTCCGGATCATTAGTCAAATAGTGTATCACGATATCTGAGTTTCCAAGAATATACTCGATCACCGTCTTGTAGTACTTATACTGACCGCCTGTAAGCGCGTAAAACACCAGTTCTTTCTTCGCGGCAACAAAACGCGTCACGTCTTGTTTCTCTCGCGCCTTGAGCTGCTTCTTTCGCTCACGCTCCGATTTTAGCTCCTCCGGCGTCTTACGGTTTGCATCCAAATAAACCAATGCTTCAGGAGCGAGCTTTTTCGGATCATACATCATGTTCAGTAAAAGTATGACCCCGATGCCTACAATGTTGCTAGTTGTCCAGTACAGACCTACTCCTACGGGCAACACCAGAGTCAGATAAAGCGACAACGCTACAGTAAACAACGTCATCCCCAAGTTGGTTCCCTTGCTTTGGCTAAGTGCACCCGGACTTATGCCATTTTGTATGAGGCAAAAGCACAAAGCAGAACCTACCGAAAACAGTGGCATTATCAGCTCAGGGGACGGGTTAGCAAATGATGGGATCTTAAGCAGATCAAGACCTAAAAAAGCAAAGTCGATATCATTGACGTTGATACCGTGCATATGCCGCATGGGATTTAGCACTACCTGCATTATCCCAATAATAAGGAACAACTGTGCAAATAATGGAATCAATCCCACGAACGGGCTGTATCTCTCCTCTTTGAACAGGTTATACTGCGCTTCATTCAACTGCTCCTTATCACCCGCATACCGCCGTTTGATTATGCTTAATCCGGGTTGTAGTGATAACAAACGAATGGAGTTCTTGTGAGCAATTATGTTTATAGGAAACAGCACAGCTAACCGCACAATAACGGCAAAAATCAAAATAGCAAGCCCATAGTTTTCTGTGAGCCTGTACGCCAAGAAGACAATGTACCCCAACGGAGTACCTAAAACGGTATTAATAAACTCCAATTATGAAACCACCTAATATGTCATATCGGGCAACAGTTGCTGCCCTGAGAATCATTCACTATCAGACTTTTCGTCAGCGGTATCAACTGTAGCCTTTTTCTCAGGCGTCTCATCCGATAGCATATCTACCACATCATCAGCGCTTTTAGCAGTATCTGCTGCATCTGCAGTTGTTTCACTTAAATCAGTATCTTTCTTCTTCGAAAACAATGCACTGATCTTTCGTCTAAGCGAAAATATGATAATACCACCCGCTGCAACGATTGCCACTAAAACCTGAACTAACATTCCTCCAAAACCTGGATCTAAATACATATCATTACCTCCTTGTTGCTCATTCTGAACACTCAATAATGAGCAATATTTTTCAATATAATACTATTTCTGAACTTTGATTGAAACATTCTGAAACTCAATCATATATTGTACCGTAATAAGCTGAAAAAGCTGCAGCTATGTCGAAAAGAGATTCAATAAAAATGACTTCATGGCTCTCCGCTGTATGAAACATATCTGCATGAGTACTTCCAATGCGTGCAACTGCTACCCCCACTACTGGGTTACCCGCACGAATTTCTGCTACCATATCTTTTGGAGGTATATTAGTAAAGTTCATAAAGTAACGATTTATTAATTCACGGACATCGCCGCTCCAAGCCGGGTCATGCGTCATAATCGCTTCCCCTCGTGAATCCGGTGGTTTTACCATCATTATAGAGTTGTACATATGTACCGGTCGAACGTTTCCAAACCATTGCATTCCATCAACAAAGTCCTCCATGTGTCTTCCATGTTCCAAAATCATTTCCTCGTTCATCCTGATTCCATGATCAGACGTGATAATGATGAGACTATTATCATATACTCCCTGTTCTTTCATTGCATCAAACAGACGACTTAATTGCATTTGGTAAAAATATGCCTCTTCAATATAGCTTTGCTCAAAGTTCTGTCGCTGTTCTATGTTACTTATTTCAAGTTGTCCGTCTTTTGTTGTTATAACCGGAGTATGTGTCCCAAAATGCCAAAAGTATAGAAGCTTATCATCTTCGTCTGAGACACTGAGTTCATTTATTAGTATTTCCATCATCTCACTATCGCTTGCCATCCAGTCAATAAAGCGCTCATTCACGGTCCCTTCCCATTCCCGGGTTCGCGCTTCATTAAATCTTGTAAATGGAGAGCGCATCAAATACCCCGTGACTCGTGCTAAAGAAGCGGAAGTAGCGGAGTTATAAATTGACCATGGGCTCTCATCTGTGATTCCGCTAGTAAATGGAAAATACCTTTGATTGATTTCGGGTAGACTGCCTAACATATTAACGTGCAACCCTTCGTTTTGCATATCCATCATAAAAGAATCTTTATACGAGTGTAATATGTTTTCATCATATGTGGGGTCTTCTGATGGGTACAATTTCCCTGAGTGTATCGAAATAACGCTAAACCGCGTAAATGGAAATGAAGAAAATGCCCGTGTAAATATGGTAAATCCGTCAAAAGATTCAAAAAACTGCGGATACTCCTCGAATGTCCTTTCAACTATTGATCCTTGCATCATATCCATTACAATTACGACTACATTTCGGGATGAACTAAATGTCGATGCAGATTTTAAAACATCATCCGCTGCTGATGTGCTCTCATCTGCTCCGGGCTGCATTGAACTCATGCTATGAATATTGACACCGGTGAACACAAGTGCAATCAAAAACAGCGGTATCACAGTAAATCGTAACTGTTTTCTGAATATTGTCCACAACCCTGATAGAATAATAAGTAATAAAACACTGCGTATAAATGGGAGTGGGTTATCTTGTACTCCTAAAAAATTAGTCCTTCCGTCCAGAACTTCTACTTGGAAAGGCAAAATAAAGGCATTAATAAAGCATAAGACCAATAGACCCGTGATAATCCCTTCGACATACTTATACTTACCTCGCAACAAGAAAACGCCAGCCCCAAGAACCATAGATACTCCGGTAAGAACTAGAATAACTGTTGCTAATACTGTGCTTTGTATTGGCTCACGTGCACCTGCGGTAATGTATGTCGGAGAAAATACAAATAATATAAATAATGTCGTAAATAACACAAGGGCGAAATGCCCACACTGCCTTAACACTTTATTGTCAAAGTTGTCATCCTTTGTAAAGTGATCTGTCAGTTTTTTATAGTAATAAACTGCAAATGGGAGAGCTGCTGCCGATGCGAATGGTATCACCAGCCTTCTGGACAGTCCGTACAAAGATTGTAAATCATATAGAAGCCAGTCATGATATGTCCACCCAAGAAATAAAAGAGCAGCATATCCGGAAGCATTGATTGCAATCGCAAAAAGAAGATACATAACAACTCTTTTAAGAGCCGATAGTGAGTACCCACAAATACGTTCATATATAAACACGGATAAAACCGGCGGAATTACTTGTATGAGTATCAGTATAAACGGCAATGGTATCTCCTCTTATATTACTATATTGCTCCAGCAAAGCAGAAGTATACCATATTTGTCCAAAGTTTGCCAGATAGTTTTGTGATTTAAATATAGTTTAATACAGGCACAAATAGCTGAACTTGCTTACATCTCGATCTTTTCATCCTCAACAAAGTCTCGTATCGCTTTTGTGCCTAAAACATCAAACCATTTCATAGGCGAAATACCGTCACCCGGGCGCTTTACGATTATGTTATCCTCAGTAAGCTCATCACCCTTATGTATATCAACTCGTGCAACAATGCTCTTTCGTGCTATATCTATATTCTTACGCTCCGAAGGAGACGGGGTCTTTATCCCGGTTCCCAAACCCTTTTCAACATTTCGAATAGCTTGTACCATAGAAATAAGTTCATCCGGCTCAAGACTTGCTTTATGATCCGGTCCTTCCATGTTCCTGTCCAGTGTAAAGTGCTTTTCTATGACAACAGCTCCAAGAGCCGTGGCAGCTACTGAAGCTTCTATTCCCGGTGTATGATCCGAGTACCCTGTACGAACGCCAAGTTCATCCCTTAATGTAAGAATTGCGCGCAGGTTAGCGTCTTCAAAAGGTGTCGGGTATTCAGTATTACAATGAAGCACAATAACTTCACCTGCACCATGCTCTTTCAGCACATCTAAAGAAGACTTCACTTCTTCCATTGTACACATCCCACTGGACATTATCACAGGTTTGCCGGTTTTAGCAATTTCTATCAAATAAGGCAGATTGGTGATCTCACCGGAAGGTATTTTCCAATATGACAAATCAAGCTCTTTAAGAAAACTCACACTTACAAGGTCAAAAGGTGTTGAAAGAAACTCTATGCCGCATTTCTTTGCATGAGCTACAAGCTCGTAATGCTCATCATTATTAAGATAATATCGCCGAACCATATCAAGCTGGCTCTCATCAGTTCCCGTAGTGTTCTTTTGATATTCCGCTTTTGAAGCAAACTTCGAAATGACCAGCTCCGGAGTAAAAGTCTGGAACTTTACGATGTCTGCTCCGGCTTCTGATGCTTTCTCTATCATTTTTTTTGCTAAGTTTATATCACCGTTATGATTTACGCCGGCTTCTGCAATAATGATTGTTGACATAATTTCCTTTTCCTTGCTATATGTTCCTGTACTCTAATAATGTAGTTGCAGTTTTATTGCTTCTTGTCTCCCATTTCTTGATAAGAGCTCCGTAAACATCCGCATTATGAACTCTTTTACCAATATAAAACATGGCTCGTTCTTTTGAGTAATTTGATTTAAAACGGAGCAAACTATCATCAGGGTTTGACGTGCGACCGCCCCCAAAATGAAAAAACTTACAGTCATTCTGCTTTGCATACTTTATAGCTTCCCACAGCATAAGGTTTGTCGGACAATACGATGAAAAAACTTTATCGCTACCGGAAAGGTGATAATGGCAGAAATCATTGTAAATAAAAATAATGGCTGACGCAATCACCTGATTATCCTTTAGTACATCGAAAAACATCGAAGAGGGCATATCTGTGATGACGGAGAAGTAGTCTCTGCCAAAGCGGAGCTGCTCTCTCGCTTCTAAACGATCCATTGTTTTACTGTATATTTCAGCAAAATCAGCGCTCTCTTTACTGACCGCTACGGTCAATCCTTTCCGCTCTGCTACACGAATATCCCTTCTTCCGTTTGAAGAGAACTGATTTTTTTGCAATAACTCCAAGTCTTCCCTGATATCTAAAACAACTGTTTCTCTTTCAGGGATCACATCAATATTATGATTAAACAAACACTGGTTTTTCAGGAGTGGATGAAATCTTACAAACTCCGCAATGATTTTTGCTTCTTTTCCGTAGTCCAGAAATGCATTTTCAAATCTTAAACAAAACTCACTATCACTCGTAGAAGTAAGAGGACCGCTGTACCCGTAAACACTTTGAATGTCATAATACTGATCAAAATCGCTGTCCGGCACAGGATTCAACAAAAAAGGATATATGCCAATATTACCCTCATGCTCATATACAAACAGTTGCGGTTTACCCTCCATATTCAGCTCATATGCTTTGTGGTACTCCGCAGTATAATATACGTCTTGTTTTTCATGAGGGATTTTTGATAAATATTTATTCCATAAGGGATCATCACAGTTGATAATTTTCATTTAAACATCCCAGAACTTCTTTTTAAGATCGATTTTGTTTTCAATCAAGAACTCTTTAGTTATCTCAACGATGCTCTTCGATGGGTTATCCCCTCTATATGGATTGATCGTTGAGCTGCAATCCTTTACTAAACCTGTTTTGATAGCATCGACGATTTCACCGGAGATTGGATTGCAGTTGATAACGGAATCAGCTTGAATACGTCCTTTTTGACGATCCCCTATATTGACTGTTGGTATCTTAAAGGATGGTGTTTCATATATCCCGCTGGATGAGTTGCCAATCACCATTTTTGCATATTTCATTGTCGATAAATACCGTTGCAATCCAAGTGATGCAAAAGCGATGCAGTTTTCATGCTCAGACACATACTTATCGATCATCAGATTGATAGCTCTTCCGTTTTCATCTGCATTTGCTTTTGTAAAAATAAACTTCATGTCTGGAAATCGGTCGATCGCGTTGAGAAGCTGCCCAAACTGTGCCAAACTATCTTCAGCTTCCATAGTGACAGGGTGGAAAGTAACTAAAGCAAACATGTCACCCAGTTTAAACCCGATACTTTCTTCTAAATCTTCAAGTGGTAATAAATCGATATTCATAACGTTTTCTACACCGGTAGAACCAACGTAAAAAACTCTATCCGGGCTCTCACCAAGCTGTTCAACACGCCTTTTATATTGCTCTGTGCTGGTAAAATGCAGATAGCTCATTTTTGTTATCGAATGCCTGCAAAACTCATCTATAGCCCCTTCTGTTGTGTCACCACCGGACATATGCGCAATAGGAATACGCGCCATAGCAGCCGCAGCAGCGCAAGTAAGCATCTCGAATCTGTCGCTGTCAATAATAAGCATATCCGGACGCTTTTGTTCGAAGTAATCAGCAAAAGCTATCATTGCATGTCCCATAGTCTTAGTCATCCCCGCACTCGTATCCGACGAAAATGACATTTCAATTTTGTCAGAAATAGGTATGCCGTCTTTTTCGATTTCTTTATATGTCAAACCAAACTCAGGACAAAGGTGCATCCCTGTCGCAACTAATTCAAGCTCTAACTCATCATCAGCGATGATTCTATGGATCACCGGTTTAAGTAATCCATAGTCAGCACGTGTACTGGTTACAATACATACTCTTTTTCTCAAAAAAAGCACTTCCTCTTACTATTACTAAAAAGCAAAAATTTAACTGTTGACTATTTCTGTAACTCTCTCCATATCAGCTTCTGAGTACCTCTGATCACAAGGTATCGATAAAATATGTCCGATTATGTACTCATATTCTTTATGAAAAGACTCGAGATAATCATTGCGCGGCCAATGTACCGGGCAAAATAAACCTTTTGAAGCAAACTCTTGTTGAAGGTCATCTCTAACATAACTATCTGAAACAAAAACCGGAAAAAACATAGGGCAAACATTCTCAGGCAGGTCAATAAAAACCGGTACAAATCTTTCATTATGTGATAAATGCTTGAGCAACGTCTTGAAGTTGGCACGTCTTCTTTCAATTAGCCTTTTTACATTCAGATGCTTTAGTATACGAGTAGACTCATCGTCTAGTACATATACACCACTATCCTCGTCCATAAGCCTTTCAGCTTCCGCAAAACCGGTTCTATATCTTGCCCTGAGATCTTCTCCTCCCGAAGCCATATAGGTCGCTTTCATTCTTAGGTACTTAAGTCTACCCTCAGAGACCTCTTTAAAAATCCCGCTAATTGGCTTAAAGTCAAAAATACTACTAATAGGATTAACAACCCCACCTCCGGGTATGCCGATCCATTTTCGTATGCTTGCAAACTCGGCATCTGCCCGGGTGCTTGCGTACATGGTAAATACGGTGTGTGATTTATCCTCTAAGACAACAGAGTTTGATTCCTTGGCCAAAGACTCGATCTCACACATTGTCTCATTTGTATTAAACCCGAAATAACCCATGTGGACAATAATAGACGGTTTACCATCGATCAAATCAGCTATCTCGCCAATATCCGGCTCAAAATTTCTGTTTGAGTCATAAAAAAATAACTCAAATCCTCTGGAAGCAAATGGTTCGATAGCAGAGTTACATATATATGCCGGCAAAACAGCTCTCTTGGGAATGTTTGGCGCACTATCCAACAAGTATGAAATGCAGCGTCTTCCATTTACCAGATATATCTCTTTTGAACCCATGATATACTTATTTTCAACACCGTCACGGCTCAAATCATCATCGGCTATCCAAAACTCACTGCCATATTCTCTTATTGTAAAACTACCCATCTAAATCAACTCATAAGTGAACTTCAGCATTTTCACTTCTTCTTGGTTGCTTTCAGCAGCCCTATAGATTGAACCGTCTTTATCTTCGTGAAACCCGTTCTTTTTGAATATATGAATGCTTTTACTATGGTCTTCTCTTACATATCCAAAAATCGCTCTTTTCCCCTCCACCCCTGCAGCTCTTATTGCCTCTGCATATGCACGAGAACCAATTCCTTTACCGGAATAAATACTCGATACCGCAACAACCAGCAACTCTGCCTCATCAGAATCAACAGGGAAAGAATATACTAAATATCCTGCTTTGTTATTACTATAGTATATGAAATACACTTGACGTTTATCGGGTTCATCCATTTCATCGACCCATTTATCGAATATCTCTTTGAGCTTTTTTACTTCAGGTTTCCCTTTAAATCCGCTCCAGTGAATGTTTTCATCCTCGCATTTGAGATTATAGAAAAAATCAAAATCATCTTTTGTTGCTGGCAGAAAGGTTACCATTATTATATATGTCTCCTATCACCTTGACTTTTCATAAGTAAGCGGCATCAACACGTTATTGATTATCTCGTTTGCTCAGTATCTCCTGCATTCTTTCCATCTCGTCATGTTGCCCCATGTCCGCCCACTGTTCCTCACCCACAGGGAATATACCGACTTTACCTCCTGCTTTCATGCAGGATTGTATCACTTCTGTTGTGTGGCATAATGTATTATCGGGAATAAAGTCCAGAAACTCCGGTTCTATTACATAGAAACCGGTATTTGCGAGAACAGAATATGACGGTTTTTCATCGATGGTTACTATATCCCCCTGATCATTGATCTCTATAGCACCATATGGCATCGTAAATCGCTTTGTGGCACAAACCATCGTTAAAAGATTCCCTGTAGACTTGTGTCGCTCAAGAATTCTTGCATAGTCCTCAAAAATCATTATATCGCAGTTTGTCATGAAGAATGTCTCCCGAACTTTATCACGCAACAAGCCAAGCCCCCCACCAGTTCCAAGAGGCTTGTTTTCTTCAATAAACTCAATGTCACAGGGAATTTTATCTTTGTCAGCAAAATATGCTTTGATCATGCTCTTCTTATGGTTGATTATAATACGGAAGTTCGAGCACTTGTAATCCATAAAAGAGTTTATTATATGTTCGGTGATAGTCAAATCACCTATTGGAATGAGCGGCTTTGGAAGTATCTTTGTGTACGGATGTAAGCGGACGCCTTTTCCACCCGCCATGATAACTACCGGAACATTGAGTTGGGTTTTCTTACTTTTTTCTATTTCGTCAAGAAAATAAACACCAACAAGCCTTCCATCTTCCTCAAGAATTGGGATACAGTCAAGCACCAACTTGCGGCACAACATCTTAAGATGATCACGTTTGTCAGAGGCCCTGCCATACGAGAAGCTATCGTTGCCAATACTTGCAACCTTTGCATTTAAGTCACCATTCTTAAGAATATATCGTCGAATGTCTCCGTCTGTGAGAGTCGCATTCATGACCCCCTCACTACAAACAAAAGCTATCCTTTTCCCCCCGGCATTGATTACTGCCATTGCTTCGATAACTGACATTTCCGGTGGTATTACAAGAGAGTGAAAGTCATTCATAGTTATTACCCTTTTTGATGCAAACGTTCTTGTATGTTCTGCAAAACTATAACACAAAAAGCACGAGTTTTCAACGTGCTGCTACATATGCTTATATGATCACCTTTATTAATTATACAAACTCTTCGCTTATTATATGGCATTCGGTCTGTCTTGGTCGGCATCTGCTTTACACATGCGTACATTTGAAACCTCGCTTGTACCGTAAATATCAACATTGGTTTGTACAAAAGGTTCAAAATAATTCGGTATTATATTACGGTCTTGCTCTGTCCTTAATGCAAAACCTGCTTTTTCCATATTTATTTCGTCCACTCCGTAGATGTAGAAGTCGATGTACTCATATCTACCGTTATTTATCAACAGCTCAAAGGCATCATATAATCCATCAAAAAGCTCCTGATTGCCCATAAAGTCCACTAATCGTAAAACTTTTCTGCCATTGACCTCTATTACACGCCCTACTAAAACACCTTCCTGTTTTCCGGAATCAGTTATTGCCCAAACTAAATATGTGTAAACAGGATGTTGGAAAAACCGCTTATTTATATACCAGGCATCTTTAAGGGGGATGCTTTGCTTACCGACTCTTTCCACACAAGCTCTGATATCATTTATACTATGTACCGGCTCTAATAATAATTGAGGCGTTGATGGTCGTACTGACGTCTTTTTTGATTCGATTTTTGCAATTTTATATTCATCACAATCAAGCAGTTTGTAATAATGATTCATTTTAAAAACTAAATGTTTAGCTTTACCACTCACTAACGGTAGCGCAGTTTCAGGGTTTGTTCCCAAGCCTGTCAAATAGCGATATTGTACGATATCTTTCATTCTACGGAAAACTTCCACGCCCAAAAATGGGACCGAACCCTTTCTTCTTGTCAGCCACATACATGTCCATATGTCAAAGTCTTCTTTCAAGCCGGAAGGTAGTAGATAACCCATCATGCCGTCTATTTGACTTGTTTTGCGATTGACAGAAATTACAAAGTTCAGAAGCTGTCCATTCTGAAACTCGTATAGGAAAAAATCCTTGTTTTCAGCTAAAATATGATTCTTCTTAGGCCATTCATCCTTTATAAAATCCATTATTGCTTCTGTATCATCTACTGACGCATGTCTGAAAATATATAGCTCATCAAAACGACTCATCTCGTCACCCACTTATACAGTTGCATCGGTCAATCTTAGTTCCCATTACTCAAACCGCCGTCAACACGAATAACGCTTCCGTTGATAAAAGACGCTTCATCACTGGAGAGGAAATACGCAACACTTGCTATTTCACTAGCCTTTGCCAGTCTTTTTAAAATGCAACTTTCGATCAGATTTTTTTTATCTGTATCGGATAATTGACTAACGATCATATCTGTTTCTGTATGCCCGGGTGCAATCGCGTTTACTCGTATGTTGCCAAATTGCCCCGCCTCTATTGCCAGAGATTCTGTAAACGATATGACAGCCGCTTTTGTGCTCCCATAACAAACCGCTCCCATATGGGGTGTTATCCCGGCTATTGACGCAACATTGATAATATTGCCGTATTTCTGCATTGTCATTTTTTTCATTATTAGTTGTGTGATGTACATAAGAGCAAAAACATTTGTTTCATATAGTTCCTTTATTTCTTTCATTGTGTGCATTTGAAATAATCTATTATGGTAAACGCCCGCATTATTTATCAGCGTATGAATCGGCTTTTTCTCTTTATGTATGCTCATTACTCCGGCTTTTATCGCTTCCTCATCGGTCAAATCAAAATATATAGGCTTTATCCAAACGCCAAACTGATCCGCTAGCTTGTTTATCTCTGCTTCAAACTCAACGTTTTCTTTTCTCGCACAAGCCCAAACATTACAGCCGTTTTCAGCAAACTTTTTAACCATTGCAAGGCCGATCCCCCGGTTTGCACCGGTAATAACTATGTTTCTTTCATCAGATACTTTCATAAATAATAAATCCTCCGGCTAACTACTCTATAACAACATCATACTTTGCTAATATCTCTATCCCTTTTTCATAGGAGCTAAAATCGATCATGTCGTCTACATCTATCATAATATCAAACGCACCTTCCAGTATTGCCATAAGACGCATGTGACCTACCGAATCCCATTCCTCAATATCCTGATACTTTAAGTTGTCAAGTTGGCTTTCTTCTATTGTGAACGCTTCAATAAAGGCATCCCTGTAAATCTGTATACTTTTCACTTTTCTTCCTCACTTCTTTGAATGTATAGTTTGCTTAATTGCTCATAATCTGTTTTATTGTTTTGTTTTTTGGGGATTTCATCGACACAAACAGCTTCAAAAGCAGAAATATTGATTTTAAGCTTGTTTTTCAAAAACACCATTACACCATTTAAGTCAGCGTTTTTATCACTTGTAAAAACATATAGCTTTTCATCTTTACCGGCACAGACAAAACTATCATTAAACTCAGATTTTACAACACGTTCAACTTCATCCAAATTGATTCTGTATCCGAATATTTTTATAAATCTTGATAATCTTCCCGTTATATAATAAAAACCGTCTTTGTCTCTATAGGCTAAATCTCCCGTCTTGTAAACTCCACCCCATTCATCGCCTTTTGATAAATCACTCGCCGACTCTGCATAGCCTAAAGTTACGTTTCCGCCTTTAAAGACAAGTTCGCCTATCGTGTCCGGTGTTGCTATTTCCTCGTTATTATCATCTATAAGCCACATTTCATAGTCGGACAACGGCTTTCCTATGCTACCACATTTTTCAACCGCATGTTTGTAGCCTAAACAACTCATCCTTGATGTCGTTTCGGTTGCTCCATAAGTAGCATAAAACTTACGACCTGTGTTTGCGGCATATGAAGACAACTTACTAAAAAGCGTATCTGTCATACGCCCTCCCCCTTGGTTAATAACCTTAAGAGATGGTAGCTCCATTGTATAAAACCGAAACCTGTCCAATACTTCATAGCTGTAAGGCACGCCACTGAATGAAGTTATTTCTTCCTGTTTCATCGTATTCCAAAAATCGCGGCTGTTAAGAGAATGTTCAGTTAAAAAAACCTGTGCTCCAACGTAAAGATGGCTGCATAACACGGACAAACCTTGCGTGAAATGGATTGGTAAACTGAGTATAGCGTGCTCACTTTTACTAATTTCCAATGCTTTTGCAACATTCTCTGCGCTGATACTCAGGTTGTGATAAGAATGTCTTACCAGCTTTGGGTGTCCCGTTGTTCCGGACGTAGGTAATAATAAAGATAACTCCTTGTACAATGGCACTTCGGTATTTCCATGTTTTATAAGTTCATGATCAAAATAATTACTTATTGAAGCGCCTTCATGATCAAGTTCCTTTTTCATTGGTTTGAATATATAGCCCGGCTGATATAACGAAACATACTGCTTTATCATATCATTACTTATTGTACTGTTAAGTAAAAGTGGTACAATTTCGTTTCTTATACACGCAATTATAAACGCTACGCACGAAACAGTATTATCACATAATACTAATATAAAATCCCGCTTTTTTAATCTAAAACTGCTTTTAAACCCATCACAGAAATCGTAAAGTTCACTATATGTTAGAGTACGGCTCTTATCATCTTTTAAGGCTATTTCAATATTATCCTTTGTAAAAAACTCGTTATTAGTCATTGCTCCTCACATAGATATATATTCTTTTTGTTTACAATCATAGTTTACTATATTATGTTAAGTGATATTTGTCCACTATCTTTGTACAATTTTAGAGCATATACTTTGGTACAGCCCTTGTTGAGAAACATTAAAATGTGTATAATGAGTGGGGTGAACTCGCCCATCATGAGACAAAACATTTTACATATGGAGACAAAAAATGTACTTGCATATAGCTATGTATCATTATGTTCGCAACTTAGCCCAAAGCCGATACCCTTTAATCAAAGGCTTAGACACAGAGCTGTTTAAACAACAGCTTGAATACTTCGCAGCGAACTTCACAATAGTTCGCATGGAGGATGTCCTGGCGGCAATCAAGGGCGTGCCGCTCCCGGATAATGCGATATTGCTCACATTTGACGATGGCTACAGCGACCATTATAACGTAGTTTTTCCTATTCTTGACGAAATGGGAGTTCAAGGATCATTCTTCCCCACTGTTCGTGGAATGCAAGGCGACTTGTTGCTTGATGTGAATAAAATACATTTTACACTTGCTTCCGCTAGCGAGAGTGACCTCTATAAATCTTTGATTAATGAAATAGATACTTTTCGAGGGATAGAGTTTGACATACCCGACACTAAAAGTCTTATAGAGGATTATGCCAAACCAAACCGCTTTGATAGTAAAGAGATTATTTTTATTAAACTAATGCTTCAAACGATTTTACCGGCGAAACTACGGACAATAATTGTGGACAAGTTATTTAGGGAGTTTGTCGGTGTCGATGAAGCTGTTTTTGCAAAAGAGCTTTATTGTGACACAAAGCAAATTGCCACAATGAAAAGGCATGGTATGTTCATTGGTGTGCATGGATATAACCACGAATGGCTCGGAAACTTGGAAAAGCACGAGTACGAAGATGAGATAAACAAGGCGCTAGACTTTATGGATAGTGCCGACTTAATAGATAGAAAAGCGTGGGTCATGTGTTATCCATCAGGATCATGGAGTGGAGTTCTTGTGGAGTTTCTTCGTACAAGTGGATGTAAGATTGGTTTAACTACTGAAGCCAACATCGCTGACTTGCAATCAAATGAGTTATTACTCTTACCTCGGTTTGACACGAACGATTTCCCGCCGAAAAGTGATAACTACTTAAAACTAACAAAACGTCGTTGATTTCTATCCTCTCCCGTGAAAACCCTTGTTAATAACAGGAATGTTTGATATATTTAAGTGTAATTTTTATGATACAGGGTGGACATAATGACAGTACTACATTACTTGGAAAAGACAGTACAGAAGTTCCCGGATAAAACCGCTATCGTGGACAGTAACGGAAGCATCAGCTTTGCTGAGCTTCGCGATAGAGCTGTTTCATTAGCAGGATGCATCGCTGACAAGCTAAATAATAAAACCCGTATGCCAATACTTGTGTACTTGCCAAAAAGCAAGGAAAGTATCATATCATTTATGGGTATCCTATACAGCGGAAACATCTACACTCCAACAAATGTCAGGTTCCCGTTTCCAAAAGTTCAAGGTATAATCGATGTTCTCAGCCCGGCTTTGTATATCTCTGACGAGAAACATGCTAAACAACTATACGATAACGGTATACCGGACGAGCACGTTATAATACTTGAAAATATAACCGCCTCGGCATTCGATATAAATCAAACCCTTTTAAAAATGATCGATACAGACCCGGTCGATATACTATTCACATCCGGCTCGACCGGAAAGCCAAAAGGGGTAACGATTTGCCACCGCAGCATAATGGATTACATTGATTGGGCGGCAGAGTGTTATGACATTTCTGAAAATGAGATCATAGGTAACCAGGCACCATTTTACTTCGACAACTCAATGCTTGACATATACTTATGCTTAAAAACAGGTGCTCAAATGAATATCATACCCGAGAACCTGTTTGCTTTCCCGGCAAGACTTGTTGAGTACTTGGACGAAAACAATATAAACTTTATTTTTTGGGTTCCATCCGTAATTTGCCATATTGCCAACTTAGACGCCCTTGAGGACATCAAACCCTCAAACTTACGAAAGATCCTATTCGCCGGTGAGGTCATGCCTAATAAGCAGCTTAACTACTGGCGTTCTCATTTACCCGATGCATTATATTCAAACTTATATGGCCCGACAGAAATAACAGTCGACTGCACATACTACATAGTCGACAGAGAATTTGATGATGACGAACCTCTGCCGATCGGCGTAATATGCGAAAACTCAGATGTTTTACTGCTGGATGAAAACAATAACCAAATAACCGAGCAAGATATACAAGGAGAGATATGTGTACGAGGCTCTTCACTTGCACACGGCTATTGGAATGATCCCGAAAAAACGGCAGCCGCATTCTGCCAAAATCCACTAAATCCACATTATCCGGAAAGAATATACAGAACAGGTGACCTCGCTCATTACAACGATCGTGGTGAGATAATGTTTGACGGACGAAAGGATTTTCAAATCAAACACCTCGGAAATCGTATCGAGTTAGGGGAAATAGAGGCTGCCGCCGCATCTCTTGATGAGGTCAAGATCGTCAGTTCAGATTATGATATGATAAAACAGGAAATCGTTCTTTTCTATCTAGGCGACCTTGAAGACAAGCACTTGCAAGTAGCTTTACTAAAACTGCTTCCTAAATACATGGTGCCCACACGTTATATTAAGCTTGATGAGTTTCCATATAACGACAACAGTAAAATAGATCGTATTAAACTAAGAAAAGAACATATCGAGGTTTAGAGCATGAATGAAATAATAAAAATCTTACAGGAAATCCGACCTGATTCTGATTTTCAAGCCAGTGAGAGTTTTATTGATGATTATCTGCTGGATTCTTTTGACATCATCACACTGACATCGGAGTTGGAAGATACATATAACATTCAGATTCCAACAAGCAGCATCGTACCGGAGAATTTTCAAAGTGTTGAAGCGATTGCAGGTCTGGTACGAGAACACGGGGGAACAGTATAATGCACAGCGGCGTTTATGTGCCTTTCGATGAAATAACAAAAAAGCTTCCTATAAGCAAAGGCGATATGGTTTATGTAATATCAGACGTTCTTGATATTGCAAAGTCGTGCCGTGAACACAAAGAGAAGTTCGACTGCGAAGAGTTTATCGAATCTTTGAAAGCGGCTGTCGGCGAAAGCGGTACGCTCCTGTTCCCGACTTATAACTGGGACTTTTGCAAAGGGATTCCTTTCAATTATAATACCACTAAAGGCAAAACAGGCACACTCGGAAATGTCGCTCTCAATATGCCGGGCTTTAAAAGGACACAGCACCCGTTATATTCGTTTGCAGTGTGGGGGCATGACCAAAACGTACTGGTTGAGATGAACAATATCACTTCTTTTGGCGAAGACTCTCCATTTGCATATATGTTCCATAAAGATGCATATATGTTGGTAGTTGGAAACCCAAAAGCTCGAGGGTACACTTTTATCCACTATGTTGAACAAAAATATACGGCGGCTTTTCGATACGAGAAGGAGTTTACCGCTGATTATATAGATGAACATGAGAACTCGGATACTCGCACATATAGTATGTATGTGCGGGATTTGGATATTGACCCTAAAATCAAAGACAACCAATTCGTCGAACTCGATGCATGGATGGCAGAAAACCGGGCAATAATAAGAACATATGTAAATAACATTCCTTATGATAAAATCAACCTCCGGCAAATGTATGGCTTAATTAAAGAAGATTTGCTCAAAAATGATTTTAGAAGAGTTTATATATTTGGAAATGAAGAACTTCTGGAAGCTGCAAAGAAAGAAGGAAGTCGCTAATGAGCTATTATGCCAATATCCTTATCGTAGGCAACTCAGCGATGACACACAAAGTAGCAGTCTTACTACAGAAATACGACACACCGGTTTCAGTGTACGTATTTGAGAATGACATTTTTAATCGCGTATCGATTCAACCCTTGTGTGAGAAAAGTGGCATTTCTTGTGACTCCGGCGATGGAGAAAAGCTAAAAAACTTGATCCTGACTTTAGCAACACAGAGATTGCTTATCATAAGTGCTGTAAATATGTACCTGTTCCCGGATGATATTATTTCACATCCACACATAAAGATAATCAATTACCACAACTCCATACTACCGAGACATAGAGGCATGTATGCCGAAGCGTGGCAAATTTATGAAATGGATGATAGAGCAGGAGTGACCTGGCATTTCGTTGGAGATAAAATCGATGGTGGTGCTATTGCAGCTCAAGCCACTTTTCCATTGGATAGTTCGTTTACGTCTATAAAACTATTAAAACACCAGAGTTTAGAAGCGTATGAGATGTTTGAAATGATTTGTGATGAATTAATTAACAACGATATAATAGGTACACCGCAAATAGAATGTGAAAATAACAGGGCAAGACTTGGACGGGAAAGACCAAACAACGGGTTTCTCGATTTAGATTGGGATTTTAATAAAATATCTGCGTTTTTACGTGCTATGGACTATGGCCCAAATAATACACTTGGAAATGGAAAGGTTATTTATTCAGGGAACACATACACATGGCAACGTTACTCGTTAGACGAGTCAGAGTTCGATAATGAAGAGGTTTTGCAAGAAGAAAACTGTATTATAATAACGAAACCATCAGGCAAGGTTACTCTAAAAAACACGCAGATAGTGGAGGCTTAAATGGATACATATAACATTGGAAAGCAGATATATGACCTTGCGGCTGATCTTTTCCCTATTTGCCGCAGCATTACCGGCGAAGGTGTACGCCGGACTTTAAAAAGCCTAAAAGAGATTGTTCCGCAACTGCAAATGCACGAAGTCCCAAGCGGAACCGAAGTTTTTGACTGGACAGTACCAAAAGAGTGGAACATCAGGGATGCATATATCGAAGATTTAGATGGAAACCGCATTATTTCATTTTCAGACAGCAATCTTCATGTAGTGGGTTACTCTACGCCAATCGACAAAACCGTAACATGGGAAGAACTTCTCGAAATGATATATACGCAACCCGATCAACCGGATGTGATTCCATACGTTACTTCATATTACAAAGAGCGATCCGGCTTTTGCATGTCGGAAAATCAAAAAAACTCACTTAATAAGGATAAATATCGTATATTCATCGACAGCGAATTAAAAGACGGCTCCCTTACATATGGTGAAATACTTATCCCCGGCAAAAGCAAAGAAGAAATTTTCTTGTCAACATATATATGTCACCCGTCAATGGCAAATAACGAATTATCCGGTCCCTGCGTTGCCATTCATCTTGCAAAATGGTTATTGGAGCAGCCTCACCGCTATTCTTACAGGATAGTGTTCGTTCCCGAAACGATTGGATCGATTACATACCTCAACTTCAATTTGGATGAGATGAAATCAAAGATGATCGCCGGGTTTAACATTTCCTGCGTAGGCGATGACCGTGCGTATTCATATATTCCTTCCAGATATGGGGGCACTCTGGCCGACCGTGTGGCAAAGAATGTTTTGCGTTTCCACGTCTCTGATTTCAAAACATATTCCTTCCTTGACCGCGGGTCGGATGAGAGGCAGTATAATGCACCGGGTGTTGATTTACCGGTATGTTTGATTTGTCGCAGTAAATTTGAGGAGTATCCCGAATACCACACTTCCGCGGATAACCTTGACATGATTTCTCCGGAAGGACTTAGCGGAGCTTTTGATGTTTACTGCAAGTGCATAAGAGCATTAGAGGAAAACTATATATATAAAATCAAAACTTTATGTGAGCCGCAGCTTGGAAAGCACGGGTTGTTTCCTAGCTTGCTCCAAAAATCGCAGTATAATACTGTAAAGGCTATGAAAGACTTTGTTGCTTATGCCGACGGAACTAATGATTTGATAGCAATAAGTGATATTGTTAATGTATCTGTTGAGGAGCTTACCAAAATAGCCGGGAGTCTTGAAGAAAACGGATTGCTTGAAACGATCTCTTAATAGACACCACAACGCTGTTATGTTATTATGACTTGAATAAATAGACTTGATTCTTGAAATGGAGATAAAATGAAAAGCAAAATAGTTGATAATAGAAACCATATAAAGCGTCTTTCATATAATGACACAGAAAAGTATTTATCCGAGCTTCACGGAGCTCCGTACATTAAGTATCGTGAAGAATTTGAAAATGCAAGAAAGAACCATATAAGAACAGAAAAGCCATTACAGATCACGTTACAGTTATCATCGTTTTGCAATCTGAATTGTATAATGTGCGCCTGGAGAAGCAGAAAAGGCGCATTTAATAAAGAACATATGTCTCTTGAAATGGTAGATGACATTGCAAAACAAATCAAGGATATGAAGCTTCCTTCGATCAGGATAGGTGCATTTACCGAGCCGACTGTACATCCGCATTTTAGCGAGATAATGAAAAAGCTTGCAGATACTCGTCCTGTGGATTTTTGGTTGACGACAAATGGACTATTGCTAAACGAAGAAATCGCTGAAATGTTAGTAGATATCGAGCTTACCCTTCTTCATGTTTCAATAGATGCCGCAACACCGGAAACATATAAAACTATAAGAGGCGGAAACCTTGAAATAGTAGAAAAAAATATTATGAAGCTCCTGGAAATAAGAAAAGCAAAAAACTCTGTGTTACCTTTTTTAAGAGTTACTTTTATTGAATCTGAAGAGAATAAACATGAAGTAGAAATGTTCAAAAAGAAATGGGAGAACTATGCAGATATTGTTGATCTGCAAAAATATATTGATCTTTCATCGCTAAAGAAAGACAGCACAGGTAGCCCGAAAGTAAAAAAAGAAGCTGAATCAAATCATGATGGGGAAGAATTTGAATGTAATCATCCATACTTCCAACTGGTGATAATGTATGATGGGCAAATTTTACCATGCAGTTTCTTTATGTACGAAACGTTGAACCCGGTTTACATGAGTGACTATAGCTTGTTAGATTACTGGAATAGTCCTGAGTTACTTGGCTTTTTTGAAACAATAAAAACAAAACAGTATATTGATTGCTGCAAACGATGTGTTGCCAGTGTTGAATCGTAGTAATCATAACCGGTAGAGAGCATCTAAACCTCTGAAGGGAAGTTATTTCAATGAAACTTAAAGACAAATCATTACTTATAACAGGAGGCTCCGGCTCATTCGGACACGCCTTCACAAAATATTTGCTAGAAGAAACTCAAGTGCGCCGTATCATCATATTCTCACGAGACGAGTATAAGCAGTTTATGATGAAGCAAACATTCGCTGGTCACGAAGACCGCCTCCGTTTCTTTATTGGTGATATAAGAGACGAGCAGCGCATCCGGAGAGCACTCATTGGTGTTGATTATGTAGTGCATGCAGCCGCAATGAAGCAGGTTCCCGCATGTGAGTACAACCCCATCGAAGCAGTGAAAACAAACATCAACGGAGCAACAAATCTCATCAATGCAGCTTTAGATACTCCCGGAGTCAAGAGAGTGATCGCATTATCTACCGACAAAGCTGTAAACCCGATAAACTTATACGGCGGTACAAAGTTGGTTTCAGACAAGCTCTTCACCGCAGCAAACAGTTATTCCGGCAACTCACCACTATGCAAATTCGCAATCGTACGATATGGGAATGTCGCAGGCAGCCGCGGATCGGTCATTCCATTTTTTAGTGAGCAGATAGAATCGGGCATAGAAAAACTACCACTGACCGATGAAAACATGACAAGGTTTTGGATGACACTGGATGATGCGGTCGCACTTGTATCAAAAGCATTTGAACTGTCCGTAAGAGGTGAAACATTCGTATATAAAAATCCGTCGTTCTATATAACTGACCTTATTAAGGCAATGAATAAGGACAAAGGATATGAGGTAGTTGGTATTCGTGAAGGGGAAAAGCTTCATGAATGCATGATAACAAGCGCAGATTCAAGAACGACCTATGAGTATGACGACCATTATGTAATATATCCTAACTATGATTGGTGTGATTACGAAAAGGACATTATTCCCGGTGGTAAAAAAGTACCCGCGGGCTGGGAATACACCTCAGATAAAAACGATTGGTGGCTCTCAGCAGATGACCTAAATACAAAGCTTGTTGACATAACGCCGGAATAGCAGCAAAATCAGAGGACAAATATGAAACTATGCCTTGGAACAGTGCAATTTGGCTTGGACTATAGCATCAAACGCGCAGGTCAGCCAAGTCAGGAAGAATCGTTAGAAATGCTTGATGCCGCTTTAAAAAGTGGCATATATTCAATAGATACCGCTGCAGCATACGGAACAGCAGAGGAAGTTGTAGGCATCTTTATCAGCAAAAACCCCGAAATCCGCGATAAGTTGGAAATAACGACCAAACTCGCTTCTGATGCTCTTAATAACATCAAAGAAGAACACTATGCAGAAACCATCCGCGAAAACCTTATCCAATCTCTGCAAAAGCTTAATACAATCTATCTGGATAATTACCTGCTCCACAACCCGGCACATTTAAATGAAGAAGCAATAATAAAGGCACTCTTCGACTTAAAAAAAGAAGGTCTCACCAAAAACATCGGTGCCTCTATCTATACTCCCGATGAAGCAAAAATGGGTATAAAAGCAAATCTTGATGCTCTGCAGATCCCTTTCAGCGTTTTTGATCAAAGAATGGCTGAATCAGGTGTGCTTGTACAGGCTCAAAATCAAGGTGTCCGGCTTGATGCTCGGAGTGTCTTTACAAAAGGTCTTATGCTAATGGAAGAAGACGAGATCCCCGCCTATCTGAGTGAGGCAAAACCTGTGATAAAAAAGCTTACGCAGTTTTGCAATGATAACGGAGTTACTAAACTACAATTAGCTCTCGCATTCATAAGCACCGAGCAAAGCATTTCAAATATCGTTTTTGGCATTGACAGCAAAGAGCAATTAGCAGAGATTCTCGAATCATATAATAAGCCTGTATCGGACAAAGTGCTCCAAGAAGCGGCTTGTCAGTTTGTTGGTCTTGACGAGAGTTTAATATTACCTATACATTGGAGGAAGTAAAACATGTTTTGTTTAAAAGGCAAGACTGTTATCATTACCGGTGGCTCAACACATTTAGGCAAAGCGATGACAGAGAGCTTATGCGAATACGGTGCTGATGTAGTTATTTGCAGCCGGAATACCGAAAGAAACCAAACGCTTGCGAAGCAGTTGAACTCAAAGTATTCTGTGAACTGCAGCGGAGAATATCTTGACTTTAGTAGTGAAGAAAGTATAAACAAGTTAATAGAATCTACGACCGGCAAGTATAATAAAATAGACATCCTAATTAACAACGCCGTATATTACAGTCCCGGAAGTATCGAAGATCAAACATATACGGATTTTATGGCAGGGCTGGATGGAACAATCGGAGGCACATTCAGTGTGACAAGCAAAGTGCTGGAAACAATGATCAAACAACAGTATGGAAACATAATCAACATCGCCTCTATGTATGGAGTGGTTTCTCCTGATCCTGATATATATGAAGGAACTTCGATCTCGCCAAATCCGGCGAACTATGGATGCGGTAAAGCCGCAGTTATCCAATTTACAAAGTACATAGCATGTAATTACGCAAAGTTTAATATCCGGGCTAATTGCATAGTGCCCGGAGCCTTTCCAAACCCTGAAGTGCAAAAAGATAAAGCGTTCATAAATAATCTAAACAAAAAGATCCCAATGAAAAGAATAGGCGCACCTGATGACCTTAAAGGTGTTGCTGTTTTTCTGGCATCCGACTCATCTTCTTATATAACAGGGCAGAATATTCATGTTGATGGCGGGTGGACGACGTGGTAAAAGCATGTGCGATAATTCAGGCAAGAATGGGAGCTTTGCGGTTGCCGAACAAAGTGCTGCTTCCATTATGTGATAAACCGATGTTATACCACATTGTAGAGCGATTAAGGCAATGCAACACCCTCGATAAAATCATCTTGGCAACGAGCTCGTCTCCAAACGATGATGTGCTGGAAACCAAAGCAAAAGAGCTTGACATCGATTGCCTGCGCGGTCCGGAAGATGATGTGCTTGCGCGCTTCTATCTTGCATCTCAAAACCAGTCAAAACATATTGTACGTATTTGTGCGGATCGTCCTTTCATCGATAGCAAGATAGTGGATGAAACCGTACGTTTCTATTTTCAAACCGGTGCCGATATAGTAAAGATAATCAATATGCCTACCGGACTTGATACCGAGGTTTTTTCATATACATCCCTTGAGCAGGCATATAATAACGCAAAAGAACCTTACCAAAGAGAACATGTGACGCCATATATATATGAGAACTTTATTACAAAAGTAATGCCAATAACCCCCGACACTTCAGGGTATCGTCTCACGCTTGATACAGAAGAGGACTATGAAGCCATCAGCAAATTATATGAAATTCTATACAAAGGAAAGCATGATTTTTACCTTGATGATGTTATCCGTGTCTTAAAGGAAAACCCTGACATCGTACTTATCAATCAACATATCAAGCAACAAGAGGTCCCGACTAAAATCAGAGAGGATGATCAGACTTCATGAAAATCCTTATCATTGGCTCAGGTGGAATGCTTGGACATATCACAACCGTATATCTCCGTGAGTTGGGTTTTGACGTAACAGATATATCGAAGTATGAAAAAGTGAACGAAGATACGCTTTTGCTGGACGTACTGGATAGTGACATCATCAATCTGGAATATCTATCAGGATACGACGTGATAATAAATACGGCGGCAATACTCGTCGGACCAAGCGAAAAAGATAAACCCGGAGCTATAAAACTAAATGCCTGGTTTCCCCACAGACTGGAAAGCCTCCTTGAAAACACCAATACCAAAATAATCCAAATAAGTACCGACGGTGTATTCAACGGCAGCAATGCACCATACAATGAAAACTCGATCCCGGATACTTTGACGTTTTATGGAAAAGCAAAAGTCCTCGGTGAGCTGGGCAATGCAAAAGATCTGACCGTTCGCGCCAGTTTTGTCGGTCCGTGTATGCACGTAAATGGCACCGGGTTATTTCATTGGTTTGTACAGCAAAAAGGAACCATCAACGGATATGGTTCTGTGATGTTTAATGCAGTTACCACCTTAGAATTCGCCAAGTTTGTTGACAAGGCAATACAGGATGATATAAGCGGTGTTTACCATCTCGGAGCCGCAGAGACGATATCAAAAGCAGAGTTTCTCCGCAAAGTTCAAAGTCATTTCAATATTGATGACATTGATATAAAAGAGAACCATGAACTAAAAACGGATAATACAGTAGTTAGTTTACGTGATGACATAAGCTACACCTCGAAAACATACGATGAAATGTTAATTGAGTTGAAAAAATGGATATTCGACCACAAAGAGCTCTACAGTCACTACGATTTTATGTAAAGGCAATGATAACATATGAAAACATTAAAAATCAGTAACCGTGAAATCGGCAAAGACCTGCCCCCCTACTTTATAGCAGATATAGCTGCAAATCATGACGGAGACATCGAGCGTGCATATAAGCTTATTGAGCTGGCTAAAGAAGCCGGTGCAGATGCTGCAAAGTTCCAGAACTTTAAAGCGGAAACCATCGTAAGCAAGTTTGGATTTGAACGCATGGGCGGTCAACTCTCTCATCAAAAGAACTGGAGCAAATCGGTCTTTGAAGTATATCAAGATGCAAGCTTGCCTGACGATTGGACTCCCAGGCTAAAAGAAAAGTGCGACAATGTCGGGATAGAGTACATGACCAGCCCATATGATTTTGCAAGTGTTGATTTAGCCGACAAGTACTCAAACTGTATAAAAATCGGTTCAGGAGACATCACTTGGATAGAGATCATTGAGTATATAGCACAAAAAAGAAAGCCTGTTCTGCTGGCAACAGGTGCATCTTCAATGGAGGATGTACAAAGAGCCGTATCCGCCATATTAAATCATACAGACCAACTAGTCCTTATGCAATGCAATACAAACTACACAGCGGACAAATCGTGTTTCAACTACATCAACTTAAACGTACTTAATACATTTAAACAAGCCTTCCCCGAGGTTATCCTAGGGCTTTCCGACCACACACACGGATGCGAAACTGTATTGGGTGCAATAGCTCTTGGTGCCCGCGTAATAGAAAAGCACTTTACCGACGACAATGACAGAAACGGTCCTGACCACAAGTTTTCTATGACGCCTAAAACATGGAAGCAAATGGTAACTTCGGCAGAGTACCTCTTCAACTCATTGGGTGATGGAGTAAAGAGGGTCGAGGATAATGAAATGCAAACCAGTATAGTACAGCGCAGAGCACTATATTACACACGTGATTTAAAGCAGGGAGAAACACTAAAACCCTCAGACCTGTTCCCGGTTCGACCAATAAACGACGGGGAGATACCGCCCTATGAAATAAATACGATTTGTGGTAAAATAATAAATTGCAACGTAAAAGCCGACACTGCTGTCAAATGGGAGGATTTCGTTTAAATGATTACAGGAAAAAAAGTATATCTTAAAGCTGTGGAGCAGGACGACCTCGAGCAATTAAAAGAATGGCGTAATCTGCCGGACTTCCGCAAGCACTTCCGTGAATACAGGGAAATCAACTCTGAAATGCAGTTGAAGTGGTTTGAAAACTTTGTTGTAAATGATAAAAATACAATAATGTTTTCAATCTTTAAGAAAGACACAGACGAGCTCGTTGGTTGCTGCGGGCTTTGCTACATTAACTGGGTCCATAGAAACGCAGACCTGTCACTGTACATTGGATACGAAAATGCATACATAGACGATACCGGCTTAGCTGAGGAAGCCTGCTTACTCTTACTTGAATATGGGTTTAACGAAATCAATCTGCATAAAATATGGACTGAAATATACGATTTTGATGAGAAGAAACAAGCGCTTTATAAGAAGTTCAGGTTTAATAAAGACGGAGTTTTAAGAGACCAATATTATTACGATGGTAAATGGTGTAACTCATTACTATTGTCACTGATTTCAAACGAGTTCTCCACACCCTAACGGTAAAACAGTATAAAAAGGTAAATAACAATGAATACTCTCTACAGTTTTATTAGTCATATCAACAATTTGGAATTAGCACGCAGGCTAGTAAATCGATATAAATCAGCACATCCAATTATAATAAGCACAGAAGTTTTTCTGAAAGAAGCCTACGAAATACACCCTGATGCATATGTATATGGTTATAAGACTAATTCTAAGGCAGATTATGCTGATTTGCCTTTTTATCAAAGCTGCCCACCTATAGATAAAAACCTTCTTGACTCCATGAGCAGTTATGAACCGATCATATTAAAAATGATCGACAGACAAGAGAGGCGTGAAAAACTTCTCCGTTATGATGAAAGAGTTCGTAGGTATCATGCACATTTACGATACTGGAACCATGTACTGGAAGCCGCGAAAATAGAAGCTGCAGTTTTTTTCCGCACCCCACATGAGATATGGGACTTTATTATTTACTGTTTGTGTAAAGTAAAAGGCATTGCCGTTGCATATCCGTACGAGTTTACAAGCGCTGATGCTTATGGCTATTTTTCCATTGATATCGAAAACCAGGGGCATGAAGTTGTTGAGATTTACAATGAGTTGTCATTGCAATATAAAGATACCGTTATAGACGACATTGAACTTCCACCGGACTTCCAAAAACTCTTTGATATTCAGACCGGTAATGACAGCAGCAGCAAAACACCTTTCTACATGAAGCCTAACTCACTGACCCATAAGATCAAAAACTTCCCCGGAAAAGTAAGGCAAAGAGGAATCAGTCATATCAAGCGTGTATTTTTATCATTTACAGTAAATAAAAGCTTTGAAAAGACACGGTATTTTCGGTCAAGAACAAAAAAGCTTTACCGTGAATACGATAAGCTCTCATCTACGGCAGATTTCACCAAACCTTACATTTATTTACCTCTGCACTTACAACCGGAAAATACAACAAGTCCTATGGGCGGATACTTTGTACACCAGCTTCTAATAGCACAAATGCTATCATTTTATCTTCCTGACGATATTAGCATTTATATCAAAGAAAATCCCAAGCAAACCGCTTGCTGCAGGGACATCGCGGTATACCATGATTTAAAAAAGCTCCCTAATGTGGTTTTGGTCGATCGCAAAACAGATACATATAAACTT
>Ga0123355_10001958_pt1 | contig 29056 bp, 20 predicted proteins | sample TergutEmb28metaG_3_FD_89872 | JGI IMG/M metagenome (GOLD analysis project Ga0123355, IMG submission 89872) | Embiratermes neotenicus P1 segment gut microbial communities from Petit-Saut dam, French Guiana - Emb289 P1 | ecosystem: Host-associated > Arthropoda: Insects > Digestive system > Gut ... | reverse complement strand
GTTGAAAATACCCATGAGCCAATTATTGATAATGACTTGTGGGAAAGAGTTCAGTATAAAATCCAGACTAATTTTAAGCCCTTTTATGGAAATGAACCGGGGATATTTGCTAAAAAAGTGAGATGTATCAATTGTGGATACAATATGCGAACGACAAAGAAACAAGAACGCAGGTATTTACAATGTTCTACAAAACACATCGCAAAAGACCATTGCATAGGTGCTTTCATATCCTACAAAAAACTTATAGCGGTTATCACAAGCCAATTAGATGATTTTATGCAACAGTATCTTGATAAGGACGAGCTAGAAAAAAACGTTACGTTCACTTCCAAGCGAGAGGATAAGCATAAACGACTTCTTGAGCAAGTGGGAACTTACGAAAAAAAATTAAGTGAGTACACCAATGTTATAAACGAAGCGTATTTCGACAAAGTAAAGGGCTTAATTACCGAAGATGAGTTTGTTGCCATCACCAAAGAGGCTAGGGAAAATAAAGAGGTGTATCAAAAATTACTTGATGAAGCCAATCGAAACCTTGAAACCTCGAAACAACACAACAACAATATGGCAGACAAAAAGCAAATCATTGAGGAGTTTCTTAATAGTCGTGAACTTACTAGAGTAATGATGATTACACTAATCGACTATATCGCTATTGGTAAATACAATAGACAAACAAAAGAACACCCAATTGAAATACATTGGAATTTTTAAAAAATACATATCAAGGGATTTTAGTTGGGCCATTTTGGCTTATCAGAACAAAAAGCCAGAGTAACGTACGATAACATTTTGCGCCTAGTTGACGACCCGGACGTACGTGACCCAATTATCTTCCTACGTGAGCGGGAAATAGTACACTTCCAACGTTTTGGAGAGTGCTTAGAAATTACAAAAGACAGGCTGGATAGAAAAAATTTGTATGCTATTAATCCCGCGTTTGATAAAAGCTGATATAAAGGATGTCCCGCTAAAGAATTGAAATATACCTCGTTTTTATAGTGGTGCTACCTTTGATAGCGTAACACAAAACGCCCTTACAAATTTTCAATTTGTGAGGGCGTTTATTATTAGCTTGAAAATAGATTAAAATTACCTACGCGCGTATTTGCGTACATATTCTTTTTCCGATTTAATTTTTCTTTCTGCAAATGTTAACGCTATTGCAGCAATACCCAACAAAACCATGGTGGTGGTGAAAGATGAAAAGCCGCCTAGTATAGATCCTATCGTAGATCTATAATCACTTGTTTGTGGGTTTGTTCGTATGGTTGTAGTGTTGCTCGGGGGGGGAGGTGGTGAGTTTGTAGGAGGCGCATCAGGTTCGTAGATAGTATAGTGGGTGCTATCCGATGGTGGGGTTCCTGTAGGGTTACCGGGTTGTGCCGGCGGCGGAATGATTATCAACGTTGATCCTGTAGGGTTGCCTGCCGGTGGCGAAACTAATACCGATGACGATGCTGTTGATCCTGTTGGCGGTGTAGATATTGTCGGCGGTAGCTGTGTTACCGGCGGATGGGGAGACCAAGGGATATAAGGAGGCAATGTTGGAGGTGTTGTCGTTGGTGGAGTAGGTGTAATTGGTGGCGTAGTTTGAGGTGGACCAGGCAGTACAACAATAGCATTATCGTCATCTATTATGGTTCCGCCTGGGTTTTCCGCAGTAGGCGGTGTTCTTAACGTTGCGATATTAATAAATTGTTGACCGGTCATTGTTAAACCGTTTAACAGATTAACATTAATTCTTATGACAACCTCACTATGTGCCGGTATTGCACCAAGTGTTACAGATAGTACGTTGTCTACAAAAATTGCATTTGCTCCACTTGGTAAGATAACATTTTCTAAAGTAAATGGTGCAAGGTATCTGCCAATCAAATGGCTAAAGTCGTCAACGACTCTAAACCCGGCCGGTGCGGCAACAAAGCTGTTATTTCTTACTGTGATGGTATAAACCAGCGTATTGTTTACTGTTGCTGCTGTAACAGTGTATCTGTCTACGTTGTTTACCAGCTTTGTAATTGTCAGTTCCGGTCCCGGCAGGACAACGGTAGCATCATCCTCATCTATTTGTTTGCCCTCCGGGCAATGTAAAAATGCGGTGTTGGTGAAGCTTTGCCCTGACAGTTCTAAGCCGGGAAGCAATTGAGCAGTAATTGTAATGGTAGCAGATGAATTTGCCGGGACTGTACCAAGCGTTACAAGTAGTACGTTGTTTGTAAAAGTTGCATTTGCTTGGGATGGCAATGTTATGTTTGCCAAAGTAAATGGTGCAATATACGTACCAATCAAGTGGCTAAAATCGTCACGAACTATATAACCGGTAGCCGGATAGTTTGTGTTGTTTGTGACCGTAATGGTGTAAACCAACGGATTGCCTAATGTAGCCTGGGTAATAGGGAACCTGTCTACGCCATTTACTTGTTTTCTAATTGTTAGCGTTCCCGAAGGAGGAGGCAGTAGGGGTGGTGTGTCCTCGGGCTCAGGCAGAATAACAACTGCATCATCTCTGTCTATTTCAGTACCTCCCGGATTTTCTGCAGTGGGAGGGGTTCTTAATGTTGCAATATTGGTAAACTCCTGACCGTCCATTTCCAAGCCCGGATACAGTGTGGTGGTAACAGTAATGGTAATTGTTCTGACACTTGTTGGGATTGCGGGAAATTCTACGGTGAGTATGCCCTGTGTAAGGGTGTAAGTTGCCCCTGCTATGCCGCTTATAGTCACTGAAGTAGGCAACGCAATATAAGTGCCGATTAAATCACGCAGGTCGTCAACAACCCTATGCCCTGCGGGCACTGTAAAGTTGCTGTTATTGGCAACTGTGATGGTATAAACTATGTCTGTCGATGTTGTAACATAGTACCTAGGTAAACCGTTTACCAGCTTTGTAAGAGACAAGTCGCGATTTTCAGGCTTATTTGCTAAGAAGAATGTACCATCCGTCGAAGCAAGCGCCGGTGCGCCATCTATTGAAGTAACTGTTATCGTTCCGGCTGTTGCAGCAGGGGCTTTGCTTACTTCCAATATCCAATAGCCCTGCGGTACAATAAACCCGGCCGGGGCGGCTGTTTCTACTAAGCGGTATCTGCGGCCCGGCTGTAGGCCTGTAAATGTTACGTGACCATTTGCAGCACTTGTTTGTGTTCCGGCAGGTTCTGTATTCCACGCCGTATCGTCTGCATTTCTAGCAAATAGTTGAAATTCTGCACCCGGTAATACATTTCCCGCATTATCTTGTTTTGTGAAGGTAAAACCGGTTGTTATTACAAAATTGCCATAAGATACGCTTACAATATCAGGGTCTTGCGGGAAACCGTCCGGTGTTTGTTCACGTACTTCAACTCTTACTGTGTAGATACCTACCGGAAAACCGCTTACATCAATGTCGTCGGGTGAGCCTGTACCGGATAGAACGACAGTGCCATCTATATCACGAATTTCCCAAGTTGCGGTATAACCCCCGCCGTGCGAATAATCTACTCCTGCAGGACGGCCATAAGCTTGAGACGGGCGGCCAACGGATACTGTGTCCGGATTGATTATAAATGGCCGTTCCGAAGCCGGAATTGTGGGGTAACGTGATGTGTCTTGGTTTGTGATGCCGCCAATTTCAACATATGAGCCTGTTCTTTGAACGTTTACAAAAATGAATGAGGAATCGCGTACATGAGCGGGTTCACCTCTATAAACAGCACCTAGAATAGCACGGTAAAATCCTTCATCAGTTGTTGCGAAATAGTGAATAGTATTGCCTGAATTCAAGCTGGATATTTCCACTGTTGTTGAATCTGGCTGAAAATTGGAGCTTCCTAGTGAAGTAACTTTTGCAAGATCGTAGTTAAATCTATCAAAACTTGCCGAGTCTGTATGACCAAATGCAATAGTAGTTGGATTTGTCATAGTTCTATAAATAAAATAACTTGACAATCTTTCTAAATAATTGCTCGGTGCAATAGTGAAATTGTTCCCCCAAGCCGGGACAATTCCAACATAACCGCCTTCCGGCAAATTCCATTCTTCATCAGCAACATCTTCCCAAGTATCATTTAAGTCTGGGAATGAAAATGGTAAGCTTTCGTAACAATTTTCTTCGATGTATGGATTTTCACCATCAAAAGCAAACCCCGGGGCGGGGACATATCCAATGACCAGTGCAAATATTAAGAACATTGGAATTATACGTTTGATTTGAATGATTTTCTTGAGTTTCATTATTAAAGTCCTCTCCTCGTAAATAGACGATATTGTAGAATTTCTGTTTTTTGTGGGAGCATATTAACAATTTTGTAACATGTTGTCAATATCTTTCTTTTGTTTTGAAATGTAATTGTAATATCCTAAGCCGTCAATGACTGAATTTGATTAAATATTGAGGGTATTGCACAAAAAAAGGCCGCAGACAAAGTTGTCCGCAGCCTTGCTCTTTATTTCAGTTTGGGTTGTTACATAATAAGTGGGATTGTCTTTTTTTATATCAATTCTTCATACGCCTTCATGAGTTGTATAAATTTTTCGCTATCACCGCCTGCGTCGGGGTGATATTCCTTTGCCAGTTGCCGGAATCTTTTCTTTATGGCTGCTTCATCGGCTGTTGGCGGCAAATTTAGATTTGCGAGAATAGTCGGGTCATATAGCTGTACGCCTAACATCAGACGTTTTTTGCAAAATTCGTAGTAAACCTTGGCGAAAAATGCATCCACTACACTGTCGTATTCCTCCCGGCTCATAGACGCTAGGGCAGATAATGTATACTTTGCCGTATCGCCGGGGTTGTCACGCAAGTCGAAAAAAGTGTCCCAAACTAGGTTGTGGCTATTATTTTCCCCATCAAACCGCATGATTTGCTCAAGCTTTTTTAGCTTTCTTATTCGGCGTTTTAGCTTGGCAGATTCAGTCATCTTGAAATATGGCATATGGCTTTACACTCTACATTTTCTCGTAAAACGCTTTGATGCACTCAAATGTTTTTTCACTGATATTATGCTCGATTTTGCACGCGTCTGCAATGGCGGTTGCTTCGTCTACGCCAATGGCAATGAGTACATTGGATAAAACGGTGTGCCTTTCGTGTATGCCAATGGCTATTGCTGCCCCTTTTTCTGTAAGGTGGATATTGCGGTCGTCATCCAACGTGATATAGCCGTTGCTGCGGAATTGCTTCATTATTATGCTAATTGTTGGCTTGGAGAAGCCCATGTGGTTTGCAATATCTATGGCCCTGACCTTGCCGTATTGTTTTGTTAATACCAAAATGGCTTCCAAATAGTCTTCGGCAGATGCTTGAATTTTCATGGGTTTCACTCCTTTGGGATTTGTAACAACTGTAACAATGTTGGTTCAAACGAAAATTCACTGATTATTTTTTGTACAGATGCTAACGCTTCGGGGTTTTTTCTGCCGCGCCTTGCCCGTATCATTAAGTTTTTCGCCGTATGTTCCATGTCGGTAAATTCGATTATTTGCGCCTTGTAGCCGGCGTACTCCAACAGCTTCGCACGTATTGCGTCTGTTGCAAGGGATGCAACGCGTTCTTCAATAATCCCGTAGTCCGAAAAAATATCAAGCGTGCGAGGCTTCATTTGGCGGCGCAGTTCGTGTTGGCAGCACGGCACGGCGCAGATAAGGTCTGCTTGCCATTTTACGGCGTTAAAAAGGGCGTAGTCCGTTGCTGTGTCGCACGCGTGTAGGGATATGACTATATTAAAAGTCCCCGCTTTGCCCCAGTCGTTTATGGGTGGGATGTCTTGCTTTCCAATATCCCCTAGTTTGAAAGACAGCGAATCATAACCATATTTTTTTGCCGCCTTTGTGCAGGATTCTATCACAGATTCATTCAAATCTAAACCGCAAATGTTTACCGGCAGTTTGCGAATGGCTGTAAAATAGTGATACACCAAAAACGTTAAGTAAGACTTGCCGCAGCCAAAGTCGATAATATTTATTGGTATGCCATCAGATAATTTTTTTGTTTCATCTGCGACAAGTTCTATAAAACGGTTAATTTGCTGGAATTTGTCGTGCATGTGCGCCGCGATTTTATACTCCTTGGTAAACACGCCCATATCCACAAGTGCGGGAATGCATTCTCCCTCTTGGATGATATGGTTTTTTTGTTTGTTAAATGTGTTGCCTTGGAAATTTTCTGCGGGCTGTTGGTTGGATGCTTTTGATGTGGTCAGCAGTTTCCCTTTTTTAGTCACCCGTGCAGCGTATTCCCGTTTGCCATCCCATGCGGTGTATTGCGAAAACGTTGAGCCCAGCAATGCCTCCACAAAAGCTTTGACATCACTTTTTTGCAAATTTTCATGAAAGACTTGCTTTTGCGTAAACATCGTGGCTTGGTATTTTTCGCCATTGCGGACTATTTCTGCACGGGTGTATGCGCTGTTCTTCCCAGGATCGGATAAAACGATTTTGTGTATGCTCTGGTCAAATGGGAGTTTCTTCATTGATACACCTCGTTGGCTTTAATATCGTTTTTCAGTTGGTGATAATTTATCACCAACTGAATATTGTTGACATTGTGTAAGTAGTATAGCATACTTTGGCGTGTTTCAAATGATTATAGCGGAGTGGACTGATTCTAATGACCTACGCACTAATGAAAAACCCTGCCTATACACGCGTATCTTTTCGGGACTCAGATACTTTGGCAATTAACGAGCTGACTGTGTTGACACAAAATATGAATGTAAAAGCGATTCGCACTGCCCACATTGGGGGCTTGCCATATGTTGTATTTGATTGCGAACAACCATTGCCGGGAAATGCATTGCGCATACTATCGCGCCTGTCATTTGTGTATGCAATATTTGAATTACGGGATGATATGCTTAAACCCATCGCCTTAAATGCCAATTTTTTCATAGACCAAGAACTCAGCGGCATTTTGAAATATCAAGGTAAAACCAACGAGTTGTTTACGCGCCTTATGCTAAACTTGGCGCAGTTTTATGTAAAAAACCCGCCTCAAATTTTGAATATCCTAGACCCTTTAGCCGGTAAGGGAACGACGTTATATGAAGCTTTAATGCAGGGGCACAACGCCTACGGTGTAGAAGTAGATGATAAAGTCGTACACGAAAGCGTTGTTTATCTCAAAAAATATCTTGAAACCGCAAAATACAAACACGAAAACCATACAGAAAAAACCGGCGGACAATCCCCGGCCGGCAAATTTACTGCGACCCGCAACCAAATAACAATGGCCCGCTCCAAGGAGGAGCAGAAATATAGCCGTTATTTTGAAATTATATCCGGAGACACCCGTAACACGTCCGCGTTTTTTAAAAAAAATCTGTTCCATGCCATCATTGCGGACTTGCCATACGGCGTACAGCATGGCAGTAAGACCGGAAATAAAAAGACAAAGGAGGGTACGATTACCCGCAATGCCCTGGGGCTAATATCCGAGGCTATGCCGGGCTGGGTACGTGTCTTAAAGCCCGGCGGTGTTATTGTGCTTGCATGGAATTTATTTTTGATACCACGATACGAAATGGCAGATTTGTTAACGCAGCATGGTTTTATGCTGCCGGACTTGAACGGGGATTTTTCACATCGTGTGGACCAGGCAATAGATAGAGACTTAATTATTGGTGTGTTGACATAGCTTATTTTTCTGGATAAACTATGGCCGATAAAAATTGTCCAAATTGCCGAAATACCTCTTGTATACAGGCGCGTGATATGATATAATTTGACAAAATGTAGACAGCGGAGTTGTGACAAGGAGTTGTGACAAAATTCACGTTGATATTCAGTTCTTTATGCTTTAAGCAGTTGACTAAACAATGAAAAGATAAAGGAAGATTTGTTATGAGTAAACAAAAATCTGGACGAATTGCTTTACTGGATGAATTTCTTGAGTTTCCGGATACGACGGATAAGGTCAAAGTTTTAAGGCTAAGAAGAAGAATACTTAGGTTTTTGAAAAATTCGGACGGTGATAAGACCCAGTTATTGGATGTTGTCAGGGTTTTAGACTTATGGGTAGAAGAACATGAGTTTAATGATTTTAATTACTCTTTCCGCATTGCGGTGCCGGTAATAGAGCGGCTTACTTATTTAAATAAGTTCGATTTTTATGATGTTGCCATAGCGTTGAATGTTGTTGGCTATGGAAAAGATTATAAGACTACGTATGAGTTTTCTAAGAAAATCTTAGAAAATGCCGAACAATTTAAGTCCGAGGAACGTTACTTGGGTACTAATATTACTACCCGTATGAATGTTATGTTCCGCCTGTTAAGGGCAAGATATTTTGAGATGGATTACACCATACCCGTTAATGAGTTGGGTGAAATAGCCGACATGTTTTTAGGGTATGCAGATGACGTTTTAGAGATATGTGCAACCCATCCGACTCTTTGGGAATATAAAGTAATTACACAAATACGCAAGGCGCTTTTCGAGAAAAATTATCCGGAAATTGACGCGGGGTTATCACTTGTATCAGAACAGGGCAGCTATACGATGTATAAAGTGGTTGCCGAAGAAGTGAATGGGTTTAGTATTTTTGCCGGTGTTGATAAAACCAAAATGCAGCTCAATATTCAAGTTGGTAAAAACATCCGCAAAATCCGAAAATCCAAATACTTACGCATAGAAGATTGCGCAAAAATGCTATATATGACCCCGTCGGTTCTGCAGTCTATCGAGCAAGGTAAGCGGAGTGCGCATATTCACAATTTATATAAACTATCCGAAACATTCGATTTGTCGTTGGATGAAATTGTAAAAGGCACAACAGAGCCTTCGCGTAAGAACAAGGATAACGAGTTATCGAAGGAAGTTCAAAAGCTGGTTGATATTTGTAAGTCCCTTGAGAAATCGGACATTTCGGCACTGGATACTTTAGCAAAGCAGCTTGCCAAAAAGAATTAATAAATAAGCAAATAAAAATAGACGTAAACTTGAGTTGAAAACGAGTTTACGTCTATTTTTTGTTTTATCTCAACGTAGAAGGCGGAACGCCCTTATACTTCTTGAACAAGCGGCTAAAATAAAACATATCTGTAAAACCGCAATCCTGCGCAACTTCTGTTACATTCCATTTTCCGGTACGCAGCATATCTTCTGCTTGATTAAGACGGATTGTGTTTAAATAGTCACGGAATGTAGTGTTTGTCTCTTTTTTGAACAGCGAACCAAAATAAACCGGGTTTAAAGATACGTTTTCCGCCACTTCCGAAATGGTGATATTTTTTGCGTAATTGTCTGTAATATAGCGTATGGCTTGTCTTACCCGCGAGTCGAATTGATAGGCGTTTACGTCGTACACTAGCATGGACATAAACCGTTGTAATATTAGCATAAGGTTAGCGCGGGAACGCATGACGTAACCGGGATGGCGGCTAAGCCAGTTTTCGTTTAGCCGCCGGTATAGTGATATCACATCGCTATGGATGCCTACATTAGATATAAGCGGCAATGGGACATCTATTTCTTCCTTTGTCAAAAAATCATGCAGAAGGAAATTGGCGGCAAAACATTCAAATTCCATAGGGTTTTCGCTTATTGCCGCACGTTGCGAATTTTTGGGGATACACAGTACATCACCTTCACTTACAATAACCTGTTGCCGGTTTATTGTGTAAATGGCTTGTCCCCTAAGTACATATGTGAGATCTATAAAATCCATCAGTGCCGGCTCTATTTGCCAATTGGGGGTGTTAATCCGGTTACTGAAATACTCCAGGGTTGGTACAGCATTATCAAAAATATCAAGTTGCATGAGGCTCACCGCACTTTCGTGTAAAAATATGTAGTTAGTCCAAATCTTCATAAGTCTATCCATGTTTGGTTGTACTTGTCAAGTTTATACTTATGGCGATTATGAAGATTTTGTGGAGAGTGGGTATTGAAATATGAACAATAACGCAAGTTTTGGGTACAATGCGTGGTTTCAACCGGAAGTTGCAAAATTGGCGGCGAAGAAATTACCAAAAATTTCACCTGAAGTCGTTGGCGAAGATGCATTTGCCGCTCAGGAATGCCGTGACTTACTGAATCAGATATTTGAACCCGGAGGCAAAAAATTTCCGGTTTCACTGGATATAAATAATCATTTACCGGCGGAAAGTTTTTCGCTTATGGGTTCTACGAATGGTGTAAAAATAGAAGGCGGAGATGCCAATGGGTTGCTGTATGGCGTTTACAATTTGTTTTTCCGGTTGACCCGCGGCGAAGATATCACCGCTTTGAACATAACCGGCAAACCGGCCGTTCGTATGCGTATGCTTAACCATTGGGATAACGGCGACGGCAGTGTAGAGCGCGGATACAGCGGGAAATCGCTGTTCTGGAAAGACGGGAAAATTGGCTATGATTTAGCGCTGTTAAAAGACTATGCCAGGCTTTTAGCCAGCGTCGGCATTAATCAGATTAGCGTGAACAATGTAAACGTTCGCCTGGCGACCGCAAAACTCCTTACCGAGGAAGGGCTGCCGGACTTGGTTAAAGTTGCGGAAGTTTTCCGCCCGTTTGGTATCAGGCTTATTATATCGGTGCATTTTGACAGCCCCGTATGGCTTGACGGGCTTAAAACGTCCGACCCGGCAGACCCAAAAGTTGCCGAGTTTTGGAAAGAAGCCGCTGCGAGAGTCTACAAACACATTCCGGATTTGGCGGGGTTCTTGGTTAAAGCGGATTCGGAATTTCAGTCCGGGCCAAATTCTTTTGGGCATACGCAAGATGTGGGGGCCAATGTGATTGCCCGCGCGCTTCAACCGTTTGGCGGCACTTTATATTGGCGCTGCTTTATATATAATTGCTTGCAAGACTGGCGGGATACGGTTACGGACAGGCCTAAAGCCGCATATGACACATTCTTTCCGCTGGACGGAAAGTTCGAGCAAAATGTCATTTTGCAAGTGAAGCACGGGCCTTCGGACTTTCAAGTGAGGGAGCCTAATTCCCCGTTATTTGGGGCAATGCCTAAAACGTGTCAGGCTTTGGAATTTCAAATTACGCAAGAATACACAGGCCAGCAAAAAGATTTATACGCCTGGGCCGTGCAATGGCAAGAAATTTTTGAACAGCCTTTTAACGAAAGTAGAATTTTGCGCGATTTAATCGGGCAGGAAGTAAAAGCGGTGGTGGCGGTTTCCAATACCGGCGATGATAACTGGTGCGGGAATTTAATGGCACAGGCCAATTTATATGCGTTCGGGCGTATGGCTTGGGATGCCGGTTTAACCGCAGGGCAGGTGACCAAAGAATGGGCGGCGCTTACATTTGGAACCGCCCCTGCAATACTTGACCCCATTGTAGATATGCTGCTGGCGTCGCGTCACGTTTACGAAAAATACAACGCCCCCCTTGGCATTGGCTGGATGGTTAATATCAATCACCATTACGGCCCCAGTGTGGATGGTTACGAATACATGAAGTGGGGAACATACCACCGTGCAAATACCAAGGCTATTGGCGTAGACCGCACCCGCAAAGGCACCGGATACACCGGCCAGTACCAGCCGTATGTGCGGGATTTGTATGAAAACCCGGACACCTGCCCGGAAGCAATGCTTCTGTTTTTCCACAGGCTGCCATATGATTACGTGTTGAAAAGCGGAAAAACATTGTTGCAGCACATATATGATACCCATTTTGAAGGGGTAGAAGGCGTCGAAGCCTTTATCCAAACATGGGATTCCTTAAAAGCGTTGCTGCCCGTGGAAGCATACGAGAACGTCAGCGTGCGGTTTAACATGCAGCTGCAAAACGCCAAGGAATGGCGCGATGTTGTAAATACGTATTTCTACCGGAAAACAGGCATTGCCGACGCAAAGGGACGAAAAATTTATGAGTAATTTAAAACTGCCATCATTTTTTAGCAACGGAATGGTCATTGGAAAAAAGGCGCGGATATGGGGCTGGGGCGAGCCCGGGCAAGCGGTAAATGTCCAATTCCTTGGCAAAAATTATGAATCTGTGTGCAATCAAAACGACGGACGTTTTGATATGGAAATAATCGCAAATGAGTTCGGCGGCCCGCATACTATGACTATTGGCGACAAAAGCATAGAAGACGTTTATGTAGGCAGGGTATGGCTGTGCGGCGGGCAGTCTAACATGGAAACCCCAATAAGCCGCACCAGAATGTTGTTGGACAAATATATCGTGGATGACAGCCGCATCCGTGCTTTTCAAGCAGAAAAAGGATTGAAATTTGACCGGCCTGCCACGGATGTAGCCGGCGAATGGCGCACTGCCACAGGCGATGCGCTGGACGCATTGTACGCGGTGCCGTATTTCTTTGCCCGGCAGCTGCTGGAAGATGATTCTACGCCCATCGGCCTACTATGCGCACCCGCCGGCGGAACCCCAATACAGGGCTGGCTCCCGGAAGATATCGTTATGGATTATCCGGAATATTACGAAGCGCTTTTGCCCGTTAAAACTCCCGGATACATCGAGCAGGCTACGGCAGAAGGAAACGCGCGTGTACAGGCATGGCACAGCGAGTTATCTGCCGGGGATATTGGGCTTGCGCAGGGCTGGCACTCTTTTGACTACGACGACAGCGATTGGGAAAGCAGAATGCTGCTTGACACCGCCGGGCTGCCGCAGCATGGTGCAGTATGGTATCGCAAGTGCGTTAACCTGCCAAAATTTGAAGGCCATGCGACACTAAACCTTGGGCGGGTTGTAAACAGTGTGAAAGTATACGTAAACGGCCGGCAGGTATGCGGCGTGGACTACATGTATCCGCCGTGCGTATGTACGCTGCCGGAAGGCTTGCTTAAAGCAGGCGAAAACGTTATTGCCGTGCGCGTAGTAGGGGATACAAATTCGCCAAACTTTGTGCCGGGCAAGGAATATTCCCTGACATACGCGGGAGAAAAAGTGGATTTAAGCGGCATGTGGAAATGCCGTGTTGGAAAAGAAATGCCAAAATGCCCATCCGGCGTATGGTTTTACGGCCGTCCGTGCGGCGTGTACAACTACATGCTTGCTCCGCTGCTTGGCTACAGCATCGACGGTATGATTTGGTACCAAGGCGAATCCAACACCGCGCACCCGGAGATATACAAAACCCTGTTTACTGAATTTGCGTACCATATGTTCGAACATTTTGGCGGAAACTTAAACATTATTTTTACCCAACTGGCCAACCTTGCAGAGCCGGGTAATATGCCCGGGGAAAATTGGGCGGCTTTGCGCGAGCAGCAGCGGCAGTGTTTGAGCATACCCAATACCGCTATGGCAGTAACTATCGATTGCGGCGAATGGAACGATTTGCACCCCATAGATAAAAAGCGCGTAGGGGAAAGGCTTGCATTATGTGCGCGCAGGCTTGTTTATAAGCAAGATGTGGTTTCCGATGGCCCTGTTGCCGCAAGTGCTGAATTTGAAGATGGTGTGTTGACCATATCATTTGAACATGGCGTGGGGCTTTGGGCAAAAGGCGGCTTTCCGATTATAGATGTCGTGGATGCAACCAAGCATGTGCATAGGTTTTATGCCGCCCCGCAAAATGGGAAACTCGTGGCGGCAATAGGGGATATTGCGCCGGAAATGGTACGTTTTGGCTGGGCAGACAGCCCCGCAGTTGCCTTATATAACGCCTATAATTTGCCTGCTTCGCCATTTGAATTAAAAATAAATAATTGGAGGTAAAACGATGAAAAAACCGGAACAAAACACCCCGCTGGTAACACACATGTTTACCGCAGACCCTTCCGCCCACGTATTTGAGGGCAAGCTTTACATTTATCCGTCGCACGACATAGACCACGATGGCGGGGACAACGACAACGGCGACCAGTACCAAATGGAGGACTACCACGTGCTTTCTATGGACAACATCGATTCGCCCGTTGTAGACCACGGCGCGGTTTTACACGTAAAAGATGTGCCGTGGGCAACCAAGCAAATGTGGGATTCCGATGTCGCTTTTAAAAACGGGACATACTACATGTATTTCCCGGCGCGTGACAAAGACGGTATTTTCCGCATTGGCGTTGCTACAAGCAAAAGCCCGGCCGGCCCATTCAAGCCGGAGGCTAACCACATTCCCGGCAGCTACAGCATAGACCCGTGCGTGTTTATCGACGATGACGGCAAAGCATATATGTATTTTGGCGGCTTGTGGGGCGGCCAGCTTGAAAAATGGCAGACAGGCCAGTTCCAGCCCAACGTAGGCGGCCCGGAAAGCAAACTATCCGGCAGCAAGCCCGCACTTTGCCCTGTTGTAAGAGAATTGTCTGACGATATGCTGACATTCAAAGATGCTAAATACGAAATTAAAATTGTAGACGAAAACGGCAACCCAATAGCCGAAGATGACGAAGCGCGCCGCTTTTTTGAAGCCGCGTGGATGCATAAGTACAACGGTAAATACTATCTGTCGTATTCTACGGGCAACACGCATTACCTGGTATACGCTGTTGGGGACAGTCCAACCGGTACGTTTACCTATAAAGGTAGGATTCTTGAGCCGGTTCTTGGCTGGACAACGCACCATTCGATTGTTGAGTTTAAGGGTAAGTGGTACCTGTTCTACCACGATGCATCTTTATCCGGCGGGATAAACCATAAGCGCAGTGTTAAATTTTGCGAGTTGAAGTATAATGCGGATGGTACTATTCAGACTATCTGGCCATATGGGGATAAATAGTATGTATTAATCCGTAAACGTGAAAGGCCTCCGCACATGTACGGAGGCCTTTCACGTTTAGCAAAACAGCGTATATTATCCTGCGGCCTTCTTTTTATTTTCTGTTTTATAAAGTGGACACACTATTGTCGTATTTAGTGTGATAATATATGAAAAAACAAAAAGGAGTTACAAAATGGACATTATTCTTAAAGCGGCAGACATGATGAACAATTGCACAGAAATTGAACTTGCATCTGTGAATGAAAACGGCTACCCGCGTATTTGTGTGCTATCTAAAACAAAATCTGAAGGAATTAAAAAGGTGTATGCTTCTACAGGTATGGTTAGCACAAAAGTTAAAAATTTCAAAACAAACCCGAAAGCGAGTGTTTGCGTTTGGAAGGGTGGCAACAGCATAACACTAATCGGCACGGTTAAAGTGACACAGGAGCGCGCCGTGCTTGAAGCAATGTGGCTGGATTGGTTTATCGAGCATTATAAAGGTATCGACGACCCTAATTACTGTATACTGGAATTTACAACAGAAGAAGCGACGTTGTGGATAGATGGCGAATTCGTGAGTGTTGGAAGTGACGCGTTTTAATGCCCCCCGCCTCCTAAGCTTTAACCCCGAAACCGCGTAAAAAACTCCGACATTAATTGAGCGCATTCTTCTTCACAAACGCCTTCCACTACCTCTACGCGGTGGTTTAACTTAGGCTCATTTAAAATATTAAGCACAGACCCCGCACCACCGGCTTTAGGGCTTTTTGCCCCATACACCACTGTTGGTATCCTCGCTTGAACTATTGCGCCTGCACACATGGGGCAAGGTTCTAGCGTTACATATAACGTGCAACCTTCCAAACGCCAGTCGCCCAATGCTTCGCAGGCTTGGTCTATGGCTATTATTTCGGCATGGTATAACACATTTTTGCGGGTCACTCTTTCATTGGCGGCGAGTCCTATTATTTTTCCATCATGCACAATGACGCAGCCGATTGGTACTTCGCCCATGTCAAAAGCCCTGCGCGCTTCCGCCAGAGCTTTTGACATATATTCGATATGCGTATGATTAAGACCGTTGTCCGCCATAGGTATCCTTCAAATAAACGTCATGTGCGCCGCCCTCAATTAAACTGGACGGGGATATGCGTGTAAGCCTTGCTATTTTGTGGAATGTATCGACGGTTAGTGCGCCGCAGTTACACATTGTGGCTTTTATTTTACTTAATGTGATATTCAAGTTGTCACGCAAGCTGCCGGCGTATGGTACATATGCGTCCACGCCTTCTTCAAAAGTTAGGCCCCCGCCGCCTTCGTAACGTTGCCAGTTGCGCGCGCGTTCTGTGCCTTCACCCCAGTATTCTTTCATATAGTTGCCGCCAACCATTACGCGGTTGGTCGGGCTTTCGTCAAAACGGGCAAAGTAGCGGCCTTGCATGCAAAAGTCTGCGCCCATCGCCAGCGCAACAGTAATATGATAATCGTGAACGATGCCGCCATCGGAGCAAATTGGCACGTAAATGCCAGTTTCTTTAAAATATTCATCACGGGCGGCAGCGACTTCAATTAAAGCGGTCGCTTGTCCGCGGCCAATGCCTTTGGCTTCGCGCGTAATACATATCGCACCCCCGCCAATGCCGACTTTAACAAAATCTGCGCCGTTTTCCGCCAAGAATCGGAACCCTTCGCGGCACACAACGTTGCCTGCGCCAATTTTTACGGTGTCGCCGTAATTATCGCGCACAAATTCCAGTACTAACCTTTGCCAGTCGCTAAAACCTTCGGAGGAATCTATACACAGCACATCGGCGCCGGCTTCTACCAGGGCAGGTATACGTTCTTTGTAATCGTGAGTGTTTACACCTGCGCCAACAATATAGCGTTTTGCGTCGTCCATGAGCGCCAGTTTATTTTCTTTATCGGCCGTGTAGTCTTTGCGGAAAACAAAAGACGACATACAGCCGTTTTTGTCAATTACAGGCAAGGCGTTTAGCTTATTATCCCAAATAAGGTCGTTGCATTGGGGCAGAGTGGCACCTTCTTCTGCATATACCAATTTTTCGATAGGCACCATAAAGGTGGAAACAAGGGTATTGGGCGGCATTCTGGTTATGCGGTAATCTTTTTTAGTTACAAGGCCAACTAGGCGCCCTTTTGCAGTACCGTCTTCTGTTACGGCTACGGTAGAGTGGCCGGTTTTTTCTTTTAATGCCAGGATATCCGCAAGCGTTTGATTGGGGCGTACGTTGGATTCGCTGGTTACAAACCCTGCCTTATGGCTTTTTACACGGCGTATCATTGCCGCCTGGTTTTCGATAGACTGCGATACAAACACAAAAGAAATTCCGCCTTCTTTGGCCAATGCAATTGCCATCTTGTCGTCAGACACAGACTGCATTATGGCCGAAACCAGCGGAATGTTTAAAGAAATTGGCGGTTCTTCCCCACGTGAATGTTTTACAAGCGGTACTTTCAAAGACACATTTGGCGGAATACACTCGGTTGAAGAATGCCCTGGAACCAGCAGGTATTCGTTAAAAGTGTGTGACTCCTGATCGTAAAAAAATGCCATTGCCTATCGCCTCCTTGGATTGTTCCATTTATAGCGGTTTAACTTTGAAACCATATCACGTGCTATAGCATAAACCGCTGAATTTCGGAAAGTCATATTAACTTTAAGAATGGACATAAAGTCCACTCTTAAAGTTAATAGACTATATTATACAAAATTGGCGAAAAAAAGGGAAGAGGACTTGCAAATATTCAAATTTAACTCTACACTAAGCTAAAATTATATGTGGGAGTTGAGGCACTTGAAAACCTACGACAGAACCGCAACAGCGGCTAAATTTTTACTTGGCGGGATTGGAACCGGCAATATCTCTTTAGACCAAAACGCACGCCTATGCGACTTTGAATTGTGGAACAAGCCCAACAAAGGGTTTAGAAGTCCCTACACTTTTTTTGCGGTAAGAACACAAACCGGGAGTGGCGAAATAAAAGCAAAGGCTCTGGAGTCGCAGCTTGCGCCGCCGTTTGATAATTCCCATGGGGCCCATGCTTGGGACTTAGGCGGGTTGCCGCGCTTTCGCCATTCGGAAATGTGCGGTACGTATCCTTTTGTAAATTACAAGCTCACCGACAGCCTCATGCCTATTGAAGCTAAGCTGGAGGCTTTTACCCCGCTTATACCGCTGGCTACAGATGATTCCTCCCTGCCTGTGGCCGTGCTGCGGTATTCGATAAAAAATATTACCGGCCAGCCCTTGACGGTAAGCGTTGCAGGCTCTATGTCAAACCTTTGCAATATTAAGGGTTTTGATGCGTGGACAAAGCCCCTTTACGAAAACAAGGGCATTAACAAGTATGTAGAAAATGAAAAATTACGCGGCATTCATTTTTATGCTGATGGCGCAACGGAAAAAGATTTGAATTATTTCGAAATGGCGATGTTAACCACGGAAAACAAAGGTATAAGCTACCTGGATTACTGGAACGAAGAAGCTTGGTGGGATGGCATACAGGATTTTTGGACAGATTTTACTACCGATGGTGAACTTACACTGGGCCGCAAACTCCCTGGCATTGGTAACAGTTTGCATACGGCTGATATCTCCATGGGGTCTATTTGTGTAAAAAAAGAAATCCCCGCAGGTGAAGAAGCCACGTTCGAGTTTATTATCAGCTGGTATCACCCAAACCGGGTAAAATCGTGGCATCAAAACCCGCCGGTGGCATCTGCGTGTTCTGGCGGTTCTTGCTGCTGCGGTTCCGAAGATAAATCTTACATTATCCGCAATTACTATGCAAAATTTGGCCCGCCGCTAAAAACAGCCGAGTATCTTATCGACAATTTACAGCGGCTGGAAGGGCAAAGCCGCAGTTTTGTAAATGGGCTTATGGGCGGGACTATGCCGGAATATGCGCTTGATGCGGTGCTATCGAATATAACCGTAATACGCAGCAATACTTGTTTCCGTGTGGAAGACGGCACATTTTTTGGTTGGGAAGGCTGCTTTGATACCGGCGGCTGTTGTGACGGCAACTGCTCCCATGTGTGGAATTACACGCAAACCATGGCGTATCTTTTCCCGGAATTGGAGCGCTCTATGCGCGAGACGGAATTTTTGTACGAAACAGAAGCCGACGGCAGGCAGAGTTTCCGTGCGTTAAACTATTTGCACGGCCATGGGCATCATTCCATGCCGCCGGCTACAGACGGGCAGCTTGGTACGATAATTCGCCTGTACAGAGATTGGAAGCTGTACGGCGACGATGCTTTTCTAAAAAAGCTTTGGCCAAGTGCAAAATTGGCGTTAGAGTATGCGTTTACGCATTGGGATATAGATGGCGATGGCCTGATGGAAGGCGAGCAGCATAATACTTACGATATCGAGTTCCACGGGATAAGCAGTATGTTAAATTCTATATTTTTTGCCGCGCTACGTGCCGGGGAAGTAATCGCCGGCTACCTTGGCGATACTGAAAGTGCAGAAAAATATGCAGCGGTTATGGCCAAAGGCGCTAAAAAGCTGGATGAGCTAACCTTTAACGGGGAATTTTACGAACAAAAACTGGATGATGTAAACCTGTATAAATATCAATACGGCAAGGGCTGTCTTGCAGACCAGCTATTGGGCCAGCAGCTGGCCCACGCATGCGGGCTGGGGTATGTATTGGACAAAAAAAATGTAAAAACCGCGGTGCATTCTATTTTTAAATACAATTTCATGGAGGATTTTAGCGATTTTGCGAATGTGCAGCGTTTGTTTGCGTTAAACCAAAACAGCGGGCTTTTGCTATGCAGCTGGCCGAATGGCGGCCGCCCGCAAATTCCATTTGTATATAGCGATGAAGTGTGGACGGGCATAGAATATCAAGTGGCATCGCACCTCATTTACGAGGGCTTGACTGCCGAAGGGCTTAAAATTGTAGAAGCCTGCCGCAACCGCCACGATGGCATAGAGCGTAACCCTTGGAACGAAGTGGAATGCGGGCATCATTATGCGCGTTCGCTTGCGAGTTATGGTGTATTGCTGGCACTTACAGGGTTTAATTGCGATGCTGTGAATAAGACATTGACGTTCAAACCCGCAATAAACCAAGAACATTTTAGCGGGTTTTTCTGTTGTCCGGACGGTTGGGGTGTTTATCATCAAAAGAAGGCGGCTGATGGTACGGTGAATGGGAGCATTGTGACGTTGTATGGGGATTTGAGCGGGTATACGTTGAAGATGTAAGGTTGGTTATGCTTTATAGCGGTTTAAATTTAAAACCGTCTTGTTAAAAATGTATAAAAAGCTCTACGTTAGAAATTGCGGAAAATTCGCAGTTTGGTGTAGGGCTTTTTTCTTATTACAAAAAATTGGATATATTTGCATTTGACATGCGAAAGCAATAGCTATATGCTCCTGCCAAACAAATGTCAGCAATTGGCGAAAAAGGAGGATTTTTTGTGTTAAAAAGAATTGCCCGCAACTTCAAGAAACTCATGGTGTTCATCCTTATTGTTACAATGGTTACACCATCCGTAGTGCTTTCTGCCGAAATGGAATCGCTGTGGGACACTTTGCCAGAAATTGAACCATACTACATCGACTTGACGCAAATCCCAACACGGGAAATTAGCTACTCCATAACCGAGGAGCAGCTGATTAACCTGGCAGACATCGACATCTATGATGGGTTAGACCAGGCAGCAATTAACGAAATCCTTCGCGAGCAAGAGAATGCCTGGCTGCAAGACCCCAGTGTACAAGAAGCATTGGGCTTTTACGCGTTGGTCAATAGTTCGGCCTCATACTCAAGTTTACCGGAAGATGACCGCCATTTGATTTTGCGGCAGTTAGGCATACCAGAAGATTCTTTTAGAGTGGCGAATGAATTGCTTTTGATAATGGAGCGAGATAATTTTACGCTGGCGAGAAGTGTAGACCTGCTGGTTGTGTTGGCCAGCGGTTTTTTCAGTTACGATGAAGCAAAAATCCTTGTCCAAAATATCCCCTACACCATCGAGCGCAACACCGAAATGATGCGTTTCGAGCAATTTACCCAAGGTTTTGACATACCCGCCGAGGTAGCTGCCCGGCGCGCATTTGCGGATGTCCGTTACTTTTTAACCGACAGCACCGATTTGCAGTACAGTTTTATAGAAACTGCCCAAATGGCGGTAGGATATTATTACGTGTACGTTTGGGAGGAATATGAGGAATACCCCGAATGGGACGTTCCGGAAATTGAAATGTTGCCTCCGGATATAGAAGAACTGCCGGAGGAGGAATACGAGCACCTTCCGGAACCGGAAGCAGACCCGCCTACAGGCGAAGCAGAATATATTCCGGAGTTTGAAGTTTACATTCCGGAGTTTGAAGCACTATTCGAAAGTATACAATTTGCATATTTTGAAGATGAACAACCGGACGCGTATTTTCCGGAGGAATTGTATCCGGAGCCTGACGAGTTCCCAACAGAGGATAATGACCCTCCAACAGAAGAAGACCCGCCGCAGGTACAACAGCCCCCGGCGCAACGCCCCACAAGACCATCCCGCCCCACTGCAAACCGCCGTTCCGGAATTGGGCGGGACAATGCAGTAAGGACACGCCCCTGGATTAACCGTAGCCAGGAAACACCGGAATATTTGGCGGCCAGAGCGGCTATATCTGACGCGTTTACGAATGAACACGCCTTTAACATTGCCCATCAAATGCTTTTAGATAACCGTGGTGTAGCGGAAATTGAGGCAGCTTTTGCCATTGGCGCAGCTTTGCAGGTGGAGCCGGAAACATTTATGTTGCCGCCGGATATGTATAGAGCAGAATCGGCGATGATGTTTGCGGAAGATGACAGTCGTGACTATTTTGCTGTAGCAAGCGCCGCCGCGTTTGCTTTCGAATACACTATTCCGCCGCTTACGCCAACACCACAGCCACCAACACCGCCCAATGCGGTACAAGATATGCCACCGGCAATGGCGTATCCATTTGATGTACAGCAGGTGATGCGTGAGATTGGTGCTGATGCGGAGGAAATTGAGTATCTTGTAGAGTATGGTTTGGAAGTTATGGGGCTTGGTATAGCGCCTACGTCTGCACCCACACTACCTACCCATGATGATATAGTCAATAACCCATTTGGTTTGCATTTTAATGCGAATGAGTCTGTGAACCTGAATACCGGCGCGGCAGAGTTCCGTACTAATGTATTGAGTTTGCCTGGACGCGGCGGGTTTGGGTTTAATTTGGATTTGGTGTATAACTCTGCGGACGCGGATTTAGCCAGAATGGGTGCAGTAGCCACATTTCACCCAATCTTTTGTATTGGGTGTATGTGGATACTGATGCTCCCTTTCTGTACTTGTGTGTGGCCGCCCTATATAGTAGCTCTCCTAGATATTGTTGAAGAACGAAGAAGCCCGCATGGCCTTGGCGCAGGCTGGAAATTTGATTTGCCTTATATTTATGGCAGTATGTTGTATGTACCGGGAAGGGGATCTTTTGCTTTAAATGGTAACCATATTGTAGACTACACGCTTCAAGATATGCGATTGTTCGATGATGCGTCATTTGTTAGTGGTTCCCGCCGGTCTACTCGCAGGCTTACATTTCACGATGGCACTTCATACTTTTTTTATACTCCTTCTGAGTCGGTCAGATCGCATATTATTGGAATGCGCGATAGGTTTGGGAATACTGTTTACTTCCACTATACCGGTAACTTCAATAACCAATTGTTATTAGACCGCGTTATTGATAGCAATGGAAATTCAATAAACTTCCAATGGCAGCATATTGGTAACAATACTACATTAACAATAGTTGGCCCCGACAATTGCAATTATATAATAAGGATGTCTCGTAGGCATGTTTCATTGCATGGTACCCATGTACACCGGGGTTTATTTGGGCTGGACAGCATTCAAAATCAAGTGGGTGAGGTAACTTCATTTACCTATGACGTAAGCCCATTTTACTTTAGCTGGAGCTTTAAAACCCCAAATACGCGAAATTATGCCTTGCTGCTCAGGCAAGTGAACTATCCTTCCGGGGCACAGTTGCGCTTTACCTATGGATGGCGCATGACTAATCTAGGTCAAGAAGGTAGCCGTCAATCATATGTAGTTACATCCCGGGAGCTATTTAGCAATAGCCGCGCTTATCAGCGAACGACTTTTAGCTATGCGGGCGATCCCACCGCATTTCCTCAATGGGTGGTTAGGCCGCCTGCTAATCACGTCTATAGTGCCACTGTTACCCAAAACACAGGGTTGCGTACGGTATATACCTTTAATAACCATCACTTAAACACCATCCAGCGGACATACAATGCCGGTAATGTGCTACTGTCTGACCAAAGGATAACATACAATAACGACAGGTTGCCCGCAAACATCACGCTAACGGAACATAGTGGTGGTTTTTCGCGCACTACTACTCATCGCTTATACTACAACTGGTATGGTCAAGTTACAACAGCGGTAAGCCCGTTGGCCATGAGCAGCAACCATGCGCGATATACAACGACTACTACTTACGATAACCGCTTTGGTCTGCCTACTACTACAACATTTATGTCCGACGCAAATACAACAGTGCGTACGGTAAACCGCCTATCCGGCGATGGCAGAAGCATAGCAGGAACGGATATCTACGAAAACAACGTACGGCGCTCCCGTACAGATTTCCTGCACGATGCCCATGGTAACGTGACAGAAATACGGGAGTTTCCCAATGTTAACGCCAACGACTTTATAACTACCCAAATCACTTATAACAGCGGCACTATGCCAAGTGCTATCCGCACCATTAATGTACGCGATGCAAACGGCGCATTGCTAGGCGGTAACGGCATAGTAGAACGTCGTTTTACCTACGACCGAATGTGGCGGGTACTATCCGAAACAGACCCGAACGGCTACGTAACCAGCTGGCAGTACGACAGGCTGGGCCGTGTAACACGCGTCACGCATCCCAATGGCGGTTTTGAAACATACACCTACAACGACCAGCAAAATACCCTAACCCACCGTACTGTCCTGGGTGCCACGTACACCTATCGTTACGACGGCCTGGGTAACTTGTTGACCATAACTGACCCAAATGGTATGGTTATATTACAAAACATTTACGACAACCGAATGCGGCTTCGAGAAACACATAATGCACAAGGGATAACCTCCAGCCAGCGTACAACATTCCACTATGATATATTTGACCGCGTAGTAGAAACTCGTAGATTAAACCCTGCTACAGGTGGAGTTGTATTTAGGGAACTTAATTGTGTACTACGATATAAGTGATGCGGCTGGCAATAGTCGTATTGTAACCACTATTAATAATGCATCTGTTTATGCTCCAAGTATCCATAACTTTGTGCAATACGACAGGTTTGGCCGCAGAACGCAAGAAGGTACTATTGGCGGCAGGATAACAACATTCACCCATGATTTATCAGGGCGTGTAATCACAGAGCAGTCCTTGGGCGTTAACAACACCTTTACGCACAACATCTTTGGTGTAACGTCGATAAGAAATATCGAAGGCAATACCCGCCATAACACATATGATAGTATGGGGCGGCTGGTTACATCTTCGGACTTTATGGGCAGCACACAGCGGTTTACCTACGATGCTTTAGGGCGATTATTGCGCCACTACGTGCCATTCGATAGAGTTGGTGCAGCTACACGATACGCTACAACGTTATATTTTTACGACCGCAACGGCAACCTAAACCAGACGCACAGTTCAACTAACCTTCCGGGCTCAGCAGCGGCTTGGTCTGTTACGAACAACACCTTCCGTCACAATCTTCTGATGTTGTCCCAAACAGGTAACGGCCCGCTAACGGAATACACTTACGACCTGGCCGGAAATGTGCTAACCAAGCGTGTAGGCGGTGTAGGTGGTGCGACTACTGCATTTACCTACAACAACCGAGGACAATTGGTACAAACCACGGATGCATTAAACCAAACAGAAACATTTACCTATGATGTCAATGGTCTGCCTCTAACCCGAACCGACCGCAATGGTACTCTTTTTAGAATGACATATAATTATATTGGCCTTCTAATACGTGAAGAGGCAGTACAAAATGGGGTGGTTGTAGGTCATAGGCGATATATATTCCGCCGGACAGGTGCATTGGCTTCAGTATCAAACGGAACACATCTTATAACCAATGCTTACGATGCACAAGGTCGCTTAATACGCCAAACGGAAACGGGCGGAATAGAGAGAACATTTGTATATAACGAAGCCGATAACATTATAGAATCTCGAGTATACATCAATGGCAGAAGATATACCCATAATGTATACGCCTATGACGTAGCCCAACGGGTACGCACCGTAACGTCAAACGGTCAATTACATGCAACTTACGCCTATAATGCCAACGGCAACCGTGTCCGTACAACGCTGTCAAATGGTGTAATAACAGACTACACACATAACTTATCCGGTTTGGTTACAAGTTTAGTAAATAGGCAGGGCAATGCTACCTTGTCAAGATTTGACTACACTTACTATCTGGATGGCAATATGCAACGTGTAACGGAGATGATGGGTGGCACTACACGTACTGTCACTTACGCATACGATACAGCCCGTCGTCTTATACGTGAACATGATACAGGAGCAGGTGGCGGAGCAATAACCCGTACGTACACCTTTGATGCACGCGGCAACCGTACACAAATGGTGGTAGCCGGTGCGGAAGCTTATGCAGTAACTTATGTCTATGACCTAAATAACCGCATGTTAACGGAAACGAGAACGGGCAGAAATCCATCTATAGCGACCCTAACCTATGACCGTAACGGTAACCAGTTGAGCAGAGTAGCAACAAGTGGGCCGTCATCTACCCGACCGCCCAGACCTATAGAGGGCTTGGGTGGAGCAATACGCGTGATTTTTGAAGGTGTAGAACAGGTATCAGTGAGAGCCTTCGGTACGAGCAACACGCTTATTGAGATTGATCATACTTTTTATACAGAAGTTTGGCGCGCAGGTAATAGAACGGTGCTTAAAGTTGGAGATTCAGCATATACAACCACCGATAATGGCAAACGACTTTATTACACATTTTGTTCTTTATGGCCAATCGGAGCATTTAGTTTTAATAATATGGTGCCGTCAGGTGGAGAACCTGTTCGTATAACAGCTAAATATATATCCCGTGGACAGTATCTATGGAAATCAGAGTATACATTCTATCTTGACAATGTTGCCGAATCGCCATGGTTGTTTGTTGATTGTTGTGAGCCGTACCTTAGTTGGAATAATAATATGTTTAGCATGTTTATGGAAGCTATGGAAATGGGTATAGCACTAGAAATGGAGTTTGACTCACTTGCCGAGTTAGTAGAGCAGCTTGATAGTTTAGATATATTAAATGAACGCACCGCTATGGAAGGTATGCATGCGTTGTATGTAACGGATGGATTAATCCGGCCTATGGTAACAAGTGACGATGTATATGCCATGCTCAGTACGATAAGAGACCATCCATTGGCCGACGGTACCAACAGACTGGGGGGTGCGATTCGTGCGGCAAACGATGCGACTTATGACACAGATAGCCTACAAGCGGAAATGAGAACAGATAGTCGGCAATCTGTGGCAATGGTAACCACTGCCCAAGGCGAAAAGCAAACAGAAACCCGAACCTATAACGCATTTAATCAGCTTGTACGCTTCGAAGAAAATGATGCAGTATCCACGTACGTTTACCGCCCGGATGGTTTGCGTTTAAGCAAGACAGTAAACGGTGTGCGCACCACGCATGTATGGTGTATGGGCAACATAGTGCTGGAGCAAAATGCAAACGGTGGAGTGAAAAACAGGTTTGTTAGAGGTGCAAGGGGGCAGTTGGTTAGAAGCGAACACCACGGTTGGTATTTATTTAATGTGCGTGGGGATGTGGTGCAAAGGGTTGATAATGCCGGGAATATGCTACATGCCTATAGATATACTGCGTTTGGCAATGAGTTGAACCCAGTTGCAAGTGACACAAATCGTTTTAGATTCGCTGGCGAATATTGGGATGCGCATCGTGGGGAGTATTACCTGAGGGCGCGTAGCTTCAATCCGAGGACGGGGCGCTTCACTACTCCTGACCCCTGGTGGGGACTGCATAACATGCAGTTTGGAACCAACCCTGTCACGCGCAATGGTCGGCTTATGCCTAACCAATGGGCAATTATGCAGGCTGGCAACTTGTTTGTCTTTGGTGTAAACAATCCCGTTCGATGGACTGACCCATTAGGGCTTTGGACAAAAGATATTCACGAAGAATTAACTCGACTTGCACTAGAACTCATAGGTGCAGATACTGGCATGGAAGACCTTTTCGCTTCTTTTATGGACTCTATAGTTGCAGGCAATCGAGGGGTTGACTACCCTCCTTATAGAGCATTAAGATGGTGGTCTGAGTCAGCACAATCAAGGCATTTCAACAGAAATTCAGCGAATGCAACTGATTCAAGATTAGTTTGGGCTGAACATTATTTAACTGCTGCCATAAATTTGTGGCTAATGGCCGATATGTTAAGCGTGGACAATTGGTTTACAGCTCAAGATAGACTGGATATGCAGATGAATGCGTTGTATTTATTAGGTCGTGGGTTACACTCTATTCAAGATATAGAGGCGCATGGAAACATCGGAATGGGTTTGAGGGGTGCTTTGTTCGCAGCACATGTTGACCCTAGAACAGATAGTAGATATTACGATTGGAGCAGTAGTAGCAGAAGGTGGGTTACATCATCAACCGAGCAAGCAAGATTTAGCACTTCTCTTAATGACTCCGTGGACTTCCTTAATAGGTTTTTTACGGCTATAGGTTTGAATTAGGAGGGGCCGATATGGGAAATTTCAAAAGATTTATGAAGAATTTTGGGTTATCTTTGTTAGCGTATTTTGCAATGTGCGTTTTAGGGGCTTTGTGTCTTTTGTTACTAAACGTCACAACCCGCGTCCCAAATGTTGTAACCGATCCTCCTAGAAGTGCTCCTTGGTGGGTTGAAATTATACTATGGCTACATGCTTTAGGTTCTGTTGCGTTGTGCTTTTATTTTGGTACAAGGCTAAAATTAATGGGTAATCATTTGTTGAATTTCTTATCTGTAAGTGGGAGCACAGCGTTAGGATTTCTTTTGATATTTGTAGGGGTATATTTTAACCCGTATCTGATTCTATTTGGGATATTCTCTTTTGTAAGATTTGCATTTCTGTTAGGTGAATGGCTCAATAATGAATATGTAGCAGTTTCGATTGTTTCAATCCTTTCCACAATAATAATTTGGTTGGGCATGTTGTACAAAACCAAGAAAAATTGATGGTTGAGCGAGTTAGGTGACGCCAGCCTGTTACAAAACTAAATGTCACACCTTCATCACTCGGTTTTGTAACACCTTGACGGTTCTACCGACATACTGAAATAGCCATAGAACTGAAATTCATTTCCACCGCAAATTGTAGCAACGTCAACGCCCCCTGACGGCACATTCAATCTGCCGTCAGGGGGTGTTGCCGTCCCAGCAGTCCGCTGCCAAATCCAAGGGTCAGCGCACAGACCACCGGAGCATCGCGCTCCCGGAAATCCGCCTAGCAGACACGCTGCCGGTAGCTGGTAATCTTAGGTATCAAGCATCTGTCGAAAAAGGAAGGCAAAACTCAGAGGTGTTAGATAAAAACTATTAGAAACAGGTGACATGAATGAAGGTAAAAAAGATATTCGCTGCAATAATAATACTGCTCGTGCTTTTGAATGTATCCCAATTCCTTTGCCTCTGCTGGAGCCGTTGTAGCTTCAGCACTAGGGGGTTGGGATTTGGCTTTGCAGACATTGTTTTGCTTCATGATTATTGATTATGCCACCGGATTAATCTTGGCAGGCATTTTTAAAAAATCAAAGAAAAATAGCGGTGCATTAAATAGTCACATAGGCTTTAAAGGGCTTGTCAAAAAGTGCGTGATGCTCCTAATGGTGATTATTGGCTATATGCTGGATCATATGATTGGTTGGGACTTTATACGATATGCCGTCATTATTGCATTTATTGCAAACGAGCTGATTAGTATTATCGAAAATGCCAGTTTAATGGGCATTCCCATACCACATGTTTTAATGCAAGCAATAGAAATTTTAAGAAAGAAAGGTGACGAGAAAGATGGAGGAAAAGAATCAGATACCGAATCAAGAACTACCCGTGATTAATTCTGTGGAAGAAATGACGCCGGAGTGCATAGCGGCAAATTCTAACGGCTGTGAGGAAGGAGAGGTTGTTCATGGCTGATTGGCTGAAAAAGATTACAAATAGTTTGCTAGTGGTATTGACGCTCTTGTCTCCTCATCGCAATTCACCGCGTACACATCCCATATCTAAAATCACAATACACCACACGGCGGGCAACATCAGCCTGCGGGCATTGT